>NPID01001320.1_pt1 | contig 112593 bp, 176 predicted proteins | sample 8637491 | NCBI WGS metagenome assembly NPID01 (sample SAMN07420843, study PRJNA396082) | bioreactor metagenome | isolation source: sample BA6 brine-fed electro-methanogenic bioreactor BA | place: Japan: Kochi | collected 2016-06-14
AGGGGCAGACCTCAGAGGGGCATACCTCAGCGATGCAAAGCTCACAGGGGCAAACCTCAGATGGGCAGACCTCAGCGGGGCAAACCTCAGGAACATTATCATTAACAATACATGTTTATCAAAAACATGCTTAGATCCTGAAAATAAGTCTAACAACAAGGGGTTAAATCTTTTTGAAAAACATGATGAAACATGGGTAAAAGCATATCGAAAAAGAAAATCCCCTATAGGTGAATTACAAGACGATCAATTCTATTCGGCTGAATATTTCAGCACATGCAATGAATCTGAATGTCACCCTGGTTATTATTTTTGGCCTACAATAGAAAAAGCTAAAGAATGGGATAGTGAAGATGTTATTCTTGTTCATGTCAGAAAGAAAGATATACATACTGTAGGTGAGAAATACAGAGCTAAAACAATCTATGTTGTAGGAGATATTTAAATGGGAATGAATATATAAGAATTATTACTTTCAGCGGTCTACGTGAAGATGAGAAGGCAAAGGAAATCAGCAAGGCAAAGGAAATCAGCAAGGCCATGAAACGTATCGATGAACTAACAAGCTAACAAAACAGAAAGGTAGTAAAGTGAAAGTTTATATAGTGAAACATCACAATGAAAATAGCAGAGAAATCATAAAATGTTTCCGATGGAAAGAAAGAGCTAAAGAATGGTGTGAAAGCCAGTATGAAGAAAATGGTTTTCTTATCGATAATAGACCAAATAAAGACGGTACAGTTATATATGAAAGTAAAGAGAAGAACGCAACCACTGATGAACCTGTTACAATGAGTTTTATATGGGAATGTGGGGTTGATAATAATAAAGCTAGAGGTATTGTTAAAGAAATCAATGCTTGTGATATTAAAGTCGGTGATATGTATAGATGTGTATTTGATAGATTTAGCATAAAAGTTGCTGAAGTAAGACAAATTAATAACCATGAAACAGCTTTCAGATTAGATACTTCAGAAGAATGGTTCATAAAAAACAATATTGAGAAAATAGAAATTCTAAAGAAAAAGGATTAAATATAATGGAATTGAAGGAAGGAATGAACTATGACTGAAAAGGAATTTATTAAGGAATTTATTAAGATATTTAAAAATATAGAAAAAAAACTTTCTACAGAAAAATTTAAACATCATATTTACGGATTTGAATTTATTGGATTAACATATAATAGAGATTCAATCAGTGCTATTCTTGTTGGAGAAGACAAAGAAATAAGCTACAGAGCTTTACCTTTAGATGAAATTTTGGAGGAACTAGATTATGATAAGAGGATTATTGAAACCAGAGAATAAAATTGAAATAGAGTTACTACAAGAGAAAATAAGAAACTATACATTCAGTGATAATATATGTGAAGATGAGAGGCAGAGGGAAATAAAAAAGGCACTGGATAGAATTAATGAATTAACTTCATAGGAGTTTATTATGCTATCAAAAGATTCAATTAACCCTATTTTTATTGAATACTATTCACATGAAAGTTGTGATTGCTATAAGATATTAGACCCATGGGGAAAATACAAAGAAACTAAAGTTGTTCTTTGTCCTGTTCGTGATGGAATTGAAAAAGCCAGAAAGATTGCTAAAAAATATTTAATTAAAAGTTTAAACAAAGCTTTGAACGGAGAATAATATATAAATCTTAAACAGATGATACAAAAATTTGTATGCCCTGGTTGTTGCCGTGGCCAAGAGGATAAACTAAAATGCTTTGACAATGATTCTCTGGGTTGTCAGAATCATAGTTGTGGTACGATGACATTCTCAGGTAGCTTCGCACTGGGTTTGCCTAAAGGTTTCAATAAATGTGGTTTTGAAGGTACTGGAGGTATAAGAAAAAGAAGCCTTAACACTATGCAAATATGGTGTTACCCTGAAGGATGGAAGAAAGAAGAATTACCATGGGAAGGTAGTGAGCTTGATAAAAAACTAAACATTCCAGTTTGGGCTATGGAAGAAGATGGATTTTTATTTGTAAGATGTTTCATGCCTAGACTTAATCACGGTATTGTGGTTATCGTTGAAGATGGTACAATGAAGCTTGCTCCTGGTGCTTTAAATGTAAAAGATTTTATTGAACATATAGATTAGAGGGTTATAAAGATGAAAAGTTTTAGATGCATGCTCATTAACAATGGTGTTATTGTTAAACAATTCATAAGAAAAGGTAAAGATGCAATTAGTGTAAAAACAGGTCTTGAATTTTTTCAATGGCCTAAAGGAAAATGGAGAGTAGAATGTATAGATTAATTTCTGTTGTTATATTGGTTTTGGTTGCTATGGTTATGAATGGTTGTGCTCTTGATGATCTTGTTGATCCCCTGGAAATCAAACTCGATGATACAAACCAAAGACTTGATGATATTGGGCGTAGCCTTGAAGATGGTATCCCTGTGACAATAGATGGGTATAGCAAAGGATAAAACAATGGGTAAGAAAATTAATAAATTTTTCCTTGGTGAAAAAGTTATCTGTCCTGATGAATATTTAGAAAATGAATTACATAACTTTATTATAAAGGAAATTATTGATGAAGATGGTATAACATACTGGATTGAAGGAAAATACCCTGAAGGACAGATGGTAAGCTTTGGTGTTACTGAAACCAAATTATTAGAATATAATGAAAAGAGTTAACATGCCTAGTGAATGTAAACATTGTGAAGCCTATATGGTAAAGAATGGTAGATCTGTTATTATCTGCCCTAGTGTGGGAAATAAAATGAAACCTTCCGGTAGAATTTATGAAAAGGGTCTTTGCGGAAAAGATAACATCAACAGCACAGAAGATAACAAGGAAACTATTAATAAGAGCTGCTGCTAGTTCAAAACCTATGCTTACAGCTTTTGAAATATTAAATAGAGTGGAGAGAGCAAGACTTATGAAAATTACTGTAGATGTACCTGATGGTACTAGCGGAGCCTGGAAAGTTGAAACCTTTGAAGTAAGTAAGAGTGAAGCAGAATTCTTTAATATTAGGGCTATGTATTCAGGAAGTGGGATGGGAAGATGTATCAGACCAGGGGAATATAAACGTCTGATGAGAAACAGGGATGTTATTATGAGTAACACGCCTAGTGAAATATCAGACCACGTAGATTTTATAATCAGGGCAAAACAAAGCAAAAGGATCTTAATTAATGGTCTTGGTCTTGGTGTCTGTCTGAAAGCTATCTTGGAATCTGATAAAGTTGAAGAGGTTACTGTCATTGAAAAATCTGAAGATGTAATCAAGCTTGTTGCTCCAACATTCCAGAATGATAAACGTGTGAAGATTATACACGCTGATGCATTCACCTGGAAACCACCAAGGGGAGCAAGATATGATGCTGTATGGCATGACATCTGGGATTATATCTGTGGTGATAATCTCTCTGAAATGAGTAAGCTTCATAGGAAGTATGGAAAAAGAACAGATTTTCAAAGATCTTGGTGTAAAAAAGAATGTCAAAAACTTAATAGACAGTGGTGGTAAGTCAATGTTTACACGATGTCTAAAATGCGGCTCTATTGTTCACGGTGAAGGTAACTACTGTAGTAAATGTATTTACATTAGAGCAACTGAAATGATTTTAAGTGGTGAGTATAATAGACTCAAAATAATAAAGGAAGGTTTAAAAGATGAACAAACCTCCTCTTTTAAATGATAAATATGATATGAAAATTATCCGTGGGCGTACTGAATATTATCATCTAATTAATGCCAGTAGATCAGGTAAAATGATACAAATATATAATTCTGATTATGATAAATGGTATGATTTAGGAGTTAAACCTGATTATATATGGGAAGCTAAAAATTATAGAATAAAGGAAGGTTTAAAAGATGGTGGATCTTAGATGTACCTGCGGTAGAGTTATGACTAAAGGTTCTATGGGATTTGGGGCAATTGGTTCATTTGAACACGCTAGTTGCTCATGTGGGACAAAAGCACTCTTCTTTCACATAAGTAAAGATAAAGTTTTAAAGTACCGTGTATGTAAGCCTGAAGCTGAAGAAAGGAAAGATGCTGATAAACTTAGAGATGAATTTCTAAGTGTATTTAAACTAGCTGGTTTTGAAATTGAAAAACACTGGGATATTAAAAACACTTATACCGATGAAGATGCTGATTGGTTGCTTGTAAAAACTACCGTTGGTTTGATTAGAATCGGATGGCGTAGTCATGTAATGGAAATCTAGTGGTCCGATACTGGTATTATGTATGAAATCAAAGATAATGTAACAAAAGGTCTTGATTACTGTCATGCTGATAACTACAGTAAAGCTGTTGAATATCTTACCAATATGAGGAGATTCGGTAGATACCCTGAAACAGACACGGGAGATCCTGAATTAGGAGGATAGAATGAAAACTACAAATCTGGAACCTTATCTTAAAGCTGTGAAGATGGTAAAGTCTATAGAAAAGGAATCTTTGATCAAGCAATTCAAAGATAGAAAGAAAAGAAACCTTGAAAGAAAACCTGTGAAGATGGGAACATTAAGGAGTATGCTGTGAGACTTGAGCCTGTTAAATTAAAGTTTGGTAAAGGTGAAAACAAAGGATATGGAGACTATAGAGTTTCCTGGGAAAGAGATGGTAAAGACTTCCTTATAGAATACAATAATCTAACAATGGCTACAGACTGGTTTGACTATCTGGAAAGAAAAGAAATTCCTGTAACAATGGAAAAGAAAACAAATGATCAATGGGTAATGCACAGACAATATAACACAACGACAGGGAAACAGGAGACTACACGGAATACATAAAGTAATGTGGATAAATAAAGAACTAAGGAAAGAAAACCTAAGACTTAAGACTATGTTCAAGATTCTCCTAAAAGAGAACGAGGGGTGTTACCTTCCTGATATTAATGTAAACTGCCCTGAAGGTTATTTTCCAGGTAGAGGTGATGATTGTATTAAATGTATGTTCAAATACTTCCAGAAAGAAGCGGATAAGGTTTTAAATGATATATCCTCCACCTAAAGAATACTGGGATTTGATTACAAACCATAAAGGTAATGTATGGTTCATCTCTGATACTCATTTTGGTCACAAGCATATACTTAAGTATTGTAACAGACCATTTCATAATATCCAGGAACATGATTATTTCATTTGTGAGATGTGGAATAAGCATATACAGCCTGGTGATATTGTGTTTCATCTTGGTGATGTTGCATTTATGAGAATCGAGTTTATTAAAAAGCTTCTAAAGAAACTAAACGGTATTAAAATTTTAATCCGTGGTAATCACGACTGGAGCCATGAGAAAATGTTATGGGCTGGTTTCAGGTTCTCGTTACCACGAGCAGAGTATAAAGGATACCATATGGTTCATAGACCAAGCAGTATTAGCAAGAGAGATGGTTATAAACACTGGCTTGTAGGTCATACACATGAAAATGTGAAGGTGTTAGACCTGATTCGTGCGAAGACAAGAGGCTTGAATATGTGTGTGGATGCGTGGCAATTCAGACCAGTTAGTTTCCAGGAGATCAGACAATACGAAGGGATTGTTTAATGAATCTTAGTCAACGTTTTTTCACAACACCAGAGGTAATACGACTAAGCGGTTTTACTAATAGACAGTTTCAATACTGGGATAAAACAGGTTTTATTGTCCCATCGTATAGGAAATCAGATAGGTACAGGCATTATACCTTTGGGGATCTTGTTCTTATCAAGTTCCTGAAACTTATGAAACAGAATGGTTACACGAACAATCAATCTAAGAAACCAATAATGGAACTTAAGGAACTCTTCAAAAAAATAGATTTCCCTTTCAGCCAGTTAACAATACTCTGGAAAAAAGGGGAACTGTACCTATTTAACGGTACAGTCCTCTTGAACCAACCAGCAAGTAATTTTATTATCCTGTCTGTTGGTGAATTTAGAGATAAATTAGCTAAAATTCTTCATCGAATTCAGCTTCAAGATCTCCAAAAAGCTCGTCATCCTCTTCCATAGGATCATCTTCTGGTTCATCATCGTCTTCTGGGGCTTCTGAGACTTCATCAGGAGCCTCTTCTTCATCCTCTTCTGTGTCTTCCATAAGTAATTTAAACAAAGCCTCTGTGCCTTTACTGGAAGCCGCAGCTTCATTCTCTTCATCTTGCTTAAGTTTATGAAGTTTTGAGGTTCTTTTTGAATCAACTGTGATGAGTCCAATTTGTTCAGCGAATTCAACAAATGATTTCTGGAATGTATCTGTGTTATCAGTCTCTTTATCACAAAGGTCAAAGTACATCTTCATTGCCTTTGTGTCTCCAGTCTCTATTTGCTTAAGAAGTTCCTTAATCACTTTAGCTTTATGAGGGCGAAGCATTGTCTTTGTAAACTCATTGTCTTTATCAATAAGGTTATGAATGCTCTCATAAAATTCTGGGGTTTGTTTTACTAACTGTATCTGGGATTCTGTCAGCCCAGTTAATACGCTTATCGCCTCGTCACTCATACCATCACGTACACAGCTATAGATTATCGCAGCAAAGTGTTTCCACTTAATGTCTGGAAGGTTATGAAGAAAGACTTTATCACGAACCTCCTGTTCAGTGTAAGTTACGAAACTGTCTTTTGTTATAAGCTCTTTTCTCTGGTTCTTATTTTTCTTTGCCATTGTTCTTCTGCCTTAATGGTTTCAAGTTAAATTTATCAATTATATCATCTGCGGATCTGATAAAATCATATTTCCAGGAAGCCTTACCTTCATCACCTTTCATCACGCAGAGGTTATAACAATCAGTAAGAACATCCCATGGATTTTTTATCAAACCATATTTAAGTGCCTGGAGAAAATCATCATAGTTGAATAGTTCATCAAGAATATTCCTGAACCTATCCGAAAAAAAGTTTTCGTGTAGATGGTACAGTCTATTCATCCAACCACTTGGTTCTATGGTTATCTTAAATTCACGTTGTAATAATAATGAGAAATCTATGGAAAGTTTAACTATCTTGGAAATATCTTTGTTTTTCCATCTCCTGCGAATCTTACCATAGTCCATCTCAGATGATTTAAAATAGTGTTTATAATTCCATTGTAGCTTGTTCATAAACCTATCAAAATCTACCTGCATATAATCCCAGTGATGTTGATATGCAAGAGCTAATCTAAAAGCATAAGGATTCTTACAGGTCTTAAGTAAATACCCATATATTTTAGCCTGGTCCCTATGTGAGGTTAAATCAATCTCAGTGTTCCTCCAGATAACAGGAACATTATTATCCTGTGCTTTTCTATGCTTCCCTATAAGATACCAACGGAAAATATTAAAAGCTCCTGTGGTGAATCTGTCTCTGAACTCATTTAGGTTATTCAACCAAGTGCTATTAACTTCCTCTACTGGTTCTGGTTTTATGGAATCAATAAACTCCTGGACCTTCCAAGGGTTATCAAGTATCTGTATGTTTTCAAGAATCTTCCCATAGCTTATTGATTTTAATATGTGGTTAATAAGGTTATCTCTACCAAACTCACCGAACTTTCCATTCTTAGGATCTTTCTTTGAATTAATACTGTAGACTGTTCCCTGAAAATGAATACGCTGTAACCTTAATTTAGCTGCTTTTTTGAAATATACAGTAAGCTTTTCGGCAAGCTCCTGGAGATCCAGAACATCGATTTTATCATTCACGCTGTATTTAGTTATTTTAATCATGTAAGTATTATATCATAAATTTGGAGATTCTGGAAAATTATTTTTACAAGGAAAATGCAGTTATAATCAGGATCTTTCCAGAAACGAGGAAATAAAAATAAAGAAAAAGTAAAAAATCTCTTGCCATTGTATTATTATTACTGTAGAATTAAGTTAACGGGGGAAGGGGGATAAAGGGGGATAGGGGAATAGGGAGAACGGGAGCAACGAGAAGCAACTCAAAGCAAGCTCAAGCAATGCTAAGCAATGATAAGCATGAAGAGATCATGATCATGCAACTTTTTTTCTTTGAAATAGGCATGAATAGAGGATCTTAGACTATTTATATACTGTAAATAGGCATGAATAAAGGATCTTAGATATATAATATAGAGTAATTGTATAATACATATGATTACTCTTTTTACATTATGGATTATATGGTTATTCACTATCCTCATAGATCGATTCTGAGGCTCGCCAGCTTCATATGAAGCGTTTTCTATAGGCGGTCTATATAAGACCATAGGATTTTAAATAAAACGCCCATACGGGCTTCTGATTAAACAATTTGATTTTCACCAGGAACTATGGTAATTTTATAGTAACTGGTTTTTATTTTACGGAAGGAAAAATTATGCAGAAATTTAGTTCACAAGGAATTCGTGTAGAGTCTGAAAAGTCTGGTTTGTGGTTCTTTTATTTGAATAATGTTAGGTATAACGTTAAGAAGAAAACTTTCTATCCTGATAGAAAAGAGAGATATGCTACTTTATATTCTGAGACAAAATGGGATGTTTCAGTAGCAGGTAGAGAAAATGATGTTCTTCTTAGTGATAGCACTCTTAAAGGTGTTGTTAGTGCTTTTATTACTCTGGAACGCTCTGGTGGTGTTCAGTCAGGTGATTGTAAAAGACTATGTAGGGATCTTAAGGATGTTATGGACTATGCTATTGATATATTCCTATGGTGGCTTCGTACTGAAGATGCAGAGGTATGGGTCAAGAATGAACATACTAAAAATAACTGGATTAAGACAAAAACACCAAACTGGCGTGTAAAGGGTGCTTTTGTTGCAGATGATGAGCATGCTGAAAAAGAGAAAGCACGTATCGATGGAAGAATTATTGTATATGAACGTGAGGCTGATAAGTTTTTCCCTTTGAATAATCGTGCTGATTGGTGTAGGTTTAAATACAAATATCTTCTTGGTTATGATAACGAGAAGAAGAATTTAGTTATTCATAAGATTCTTCCAGAATGGTGTAAAGGTGTTCCAATATGCTCCCCTCTTGAGATAATCTGTGAGAGTTGTGATAATGAATCAGTAGGACAACTTTTTGTTCTAGGTGAGATTGATTCAATGGGCAGATTTGTTTGTAGAGATACTGGTAGAAAGTTTGATAATGTTATTCCTATTCATCCTAGTGATAAAAGATTGTTTAATAAGGTGTAAATATGAGTAAACAAGATTTAAAAAAAAACTGGTCGATGATTTATTTTCTGGTGTTTCCCCAGATGAAGTTTTTGAATACTTTGAGGCTATTGGTTATAGATTTTATAATTCACCAAATAAAGATCTTGAGATCTATAAAGAAGCTCTGCGGTTAGCTTGCAGAGAGGTAAAGTCTTTGTTTGAAGATAGATGTCCTGATTATCTTGAATGTGGGCATGATGAAGATCATTATGAAGAGACAGCGGAGTGTTTCATTAAGTATTTCCTGAAGGAAGCGAAGGAGAATATTAATAATGAGATTGACTGAAGAACAAGCAACTGAAATAGTTAGAAACCTAAAAGCTGGAGATGTTTTTTATACTGACCAGTTACCTTTATGGGTAAGAAGATATATAAGAATCATATTATTAGTATTGTTGAACATGCTGGTTATAAAGTTTATACAACAGCATGGTATGATAAACATAAGCAATATTGGCATTATGAGGCTCATAGTGAATATAGTTTGTTCTGCAAGTTTCTTGTAGGGCTTTTTCGTAAAGAAAGGATAGAGAATGAAGAAACTGTATAAAGCATTCTACGATGGAGAACAGGTTTGTATTAGCACAAATACTTGTTTTACAAACAGTGAAATTGATAGTGCTATTGAACGTGGGTGGCGTTATAACGAGACACAAGCAATTCTCCTTAAAGAGAATGAGATTCTTGATAGGATCGATAGACAGCAGAAACTTTATAACATTTTCCATGAAGCTTATTTGAAATATATAAGAAAGGTTAATAATGCTTAAGTTTAAAAAAGGTGATGAGGTGTGGTTTACTGCAACTGAACCGCTACAATGTCAATGCTGTCATAAAACAATAGATTTTATTCCAGTTAGTTCTTGCGGCATTCTTGTTACTACTTGTGATGGTAAGGCTTATATAGATGTGGTTGGTTGTGAAGATCCTGTTATCAGAGATATAGATGAATGTTATAAAAAATATTGCGATATGAACTTTCAAGAGGACAAGCCCGCGCCTAAGCTCTGCCCTAACTGCGCCAAGTACATCAAGGAAATGTGTCACGTGTGCATTATGGAGGAGGACTGAGAGATGAGCACGGTAGATGATATTCAGAACAAAGAGGGATTCCTGATTGTGTATGGCCACAAGACAGGCTTTCTTTACGCTCTTCACGATCACGATTCATTCTGGGGTGTGAGTGGGGATGGTGCTGATTTTTCATGTGATTCAAAGCAAGGTTGCATAGAACTGATTAATACCTATCTTGAGCCAAGATACGATGGGCGGTGAAGAATGAGGGAGCAGACGGAATTGGAGAAGGCTATAGCGACAATGGAGAGCGCATGTGATATTTGCGCTAATAAGAAATACTGGCTCGGTGGGAATAATTCTAGCGTTATTAAAACTGTAGTGAAACCACCAATTTGCAAAACATGTATCACAAAATCAGGTCGTGTAAATTTTGAGCTTGCAGAGAAGTATAAGGGGAGAGAATGAACTATTGGGAAGAGTGCATAAAAGAAGCATTTGAAGATTCTGACATTGAAGCCACAAAAGAACAGATAGAAAACGTAATTTCATGGGTTGAAGGTGCCAATGAAAACTACAGTTTAGCGACAGGTCAAGAGTGTATCCCTAATCCACTAGAGATCGAAAACCAGGAACTAAAAAAGGAACTGCAAAAAGAACGTGATAAAGTGGTGTGTAATGAATGTTTGGGCAGGGGCTACACAGTGTCTTACGGGCCATGTCACAGCAGTGAGCATACCTGCCACAAGTGCAATGGAGAAGGAAGGCGGTGAATGATGGTGAAGTTTGATAAATATTGGGAACAATACGGAGAGCTGCACGCATCTATGTGCAATGGCGATATAAAGCAATTTGCCAAAGAAATATGGCAAAGCGCAAACGGAAGGCTCGAAAAAGAAAATGAAGAGTTGAAGAGACAAAGAGACAACACACAGAAGCGTTACGAGAACAGGGAGTTAATGCTGCAAGAGTGTCAAGAATACCACGAAAATAAAATTGCACAACTCGAAAAAAAAAATAAAGATATACAAGAAAGCTCTTGATCAGGCAGCTTCCGAGCTTGAAGCTTTGGAAGGCGAATACAGAACCTATCCAGAGGATAACCAGTGGTCCAAGGAAGAATGGGTTGAATATTGTATCAAAGAAGCAGATGAGGTGGTAAATAATGAGAAGGAGGAAAGTAAATGAGGGTGACACAATTTTTGTGCCTGTCTATGAGAATCGTAGGCTTAGTATTTATGTTACGAAAGCTTTATCTGTTGATGGGGCTTTTATAAGCTTCAGGAACGCAAGAGGATTGCTTATTAAGTTAAGCATAGGGCTTCTTGGCTTATCCAGGAAGGAAGCAAGAAACACCGATTTCTATAAGAGAATAGCATCTATGCTTCAAGGAACTTAATTTTCCAGAAAGAAAATCCTTGCAAGTGTATAAGTCTCATGATACAATGTTCAAAAGGAAGGAAGAAAATGAGCAATTTTGTAGATAGAAATCATAATAAGATCAAAGCTGGTGACTATGTTATTTTCAATATCTCTGGATCTAATAAACATTATATAGCAAAGTTAGTAACACGTCTTGGTGTTCTAACAATAGATCCCAGTTCTGTGAGAAGGGGAGAAAAAAACTTTGAGTTAACTGAATATCTTAAATTAAAAAATTGGGTAGATATAGACACTCTCGAAAACTATTTTAATGCTGAGGTTTTAAGAAAAGAAAACCTCGATAGATATAGAATGTTTCTTAGTTATAATGATTATGATAAATTCCCAGTGTCTATTGGTAGGATTTTTGAATTTGATAGCTTCCGTTATCAATATGAATATTTAAAAGAAACAAGCGATTACGGTACATGGGTTTGTAATTGCTATTTAGTAGAAAACGTAGAAAATGTAGATTGTGAAGGAGAAAATTAGTATGGATTTTAAAGTATTGCAACAGGCGGTCCATAAGCAGCTTAGTAAAATGGCTGAAGGTAATTTGTTTAGAGTTAATGTAACAGGTGATAAGCTTTGGGATATTTATCTCAACTCTTTCCCAGAAGGAACCAATCCTATTTACAAGGAACGAACAGAACATGATTGTAATTGTTGTAAGAACTTTATTCGTGCCTGTGGTAATGTTGTAAGTGTTGTTGATAATAAGCTTGTAAGTATCTGGGACGTTGAAGTACCTGGTGAACCAGCTTATCAGGAAGTTGTAGATGTTCTCGCAAAAGCTGTTAAGAGAAAATCAATTTCTAGTGTTTTCCTCAGAGAAGAAAAAGATCTTGGTGCGAAAGTAACACGACAGATGCTTGATGATGGTGGAGTTAAATCATGGAACCATTTCTTTTTCAAGCTACCAAACAGGTTTGTTAAACCAGGAACACTCCATAGTATTATTTCTGAAAAGACTTCCTCTGTACAGGTATTCACAAGAGCACTTGATGAAATTTCTCAGGAGGTTGTTGAAACTGTGTTGGAGCTTATTGATCAGGGTAGTATCTATCGTGGTGAAGAGCACAAAAAAGCACTTACATCTTTCCTTCATGAGAAAGTTGCATATGATAAACTTACCTCTGGGAAAAAGAGAAACTGTTTCTGTTGGGTTCGTGGTGTAGAGCTTGGTGCTGTTGCAAGAATCAGGAATACTGCTATCGGTACACTGCTTGTTGATCTTAGTAAGGGTGTTGAGCTTGATGTAGCTGTTAAGTCTTTTGAGACAAAGGTTGCCCCAAGTAACTATAAGAGACCAACAGCTCTTGTAACAAAATCTATGATCCGTAAAGCACAGGAGAAAGTTGAAGAACTTGGGCTTGTTAGTGCTCTTCCACGAAGACATGCTAAAATCGATGACATTACAATCAATAATGTTCTCTGGGCTGATAGAAGTGCTAAAGAAGCAATGAATGTATTTGATGAGCTTGTAGCAGATGTTAAACAAGATCCAAAAACATTCAGCAAAGTTGAGGAAGTTTACATTGATAACTTCATGAGTGAGATTCTTCCTACTGCTGATACCATTGAGCTTCAGGTAGAGAATCGTCATGAGTCAAATCTTATGAGTCTTATCGCCCCTGTGAATAAAGATGTTGAAAGACTCTTCAAATGGAATAACAACTTCTCTTGGGCTTACAATGGTGAAGTTGCAGATTCTATGATGAAGAAACAAGTTAAACTTGCTGGTGGTAAAGTTGATGGTGTTCTTAGATTCAGTATTATGTGGAATAATGTTAACGGTGATTATAACAATGATGATTTCGATGCTCATTGTGTTGAACCATCTGGAAACAGAATTTGTTTTAGCAATAAAGAAAATAGAAAAACATCTGGTTTTCTTGATGTAGATATTATCACACCGAAAAGAAATGTTCCTGCTGTAGAAAATATTACTTGGACTGATATTAATAAAATGCGTGAGGGTAAATACAAGTTCCAGGTTCATAACTATTCACATTGTAATGGTGAAACTGGTTTCACAGCAGAGATCGAATACGGTGGAGTAATTCATAAGTTTGCTTACGATAAAGCACTCAGAGATGGTGAATATGTTGATGTAGCTGAACTTACTTTCAGTAAAGAAGAAGGTATTAAGTTTCTTAAGAAACTCCCGTCTACTGAAACTACAAAGAATATCTGGGGTCTTAATACAAATAGATTCCACAAGGTTAGAACAGTAATGTATTCACCAAACCATTGGGATGGTGAAGAAACAGGAAACCGTCACTGGTTTTTCATTATGGAGGGCTGTGATAATCCTGGAAAGGTAAGAGGATTTTTTAATGAGTTCCTTAAAGAGGAACTTAACAGACATCGTAAGGTGTTTGAGGTACTTGGTGGTAAGATGAAAGCTGAAGTATCTGATGAGCAGTTGTCAGGGCTTGGTTTCTCATCAACTAAACGTAATTCAGTATTGGTTAGAGTTACAGGTAAAAGTCAAAGAGTTATTAAACTCGTATTTTAATTGGAGGAAACACTATGAATATTTTTGAAAGAGCAAGTAAACAGAGAATCAGATTTGAAACAAGCAAAGGTAGACTCACCTGTGAAGACTTGTGGGATCTTCCGCTGAAGACAAGAACCAAGAGTGTAGATCTTAATGCTCTGGCACAGTATTATAATAAGCTTATCAAGGAAGATACCGAAGTAGATTTTGTTGATACTGAAAAGAAAGATCCTGAATACACAACAAATAAACTGAAGTTTGAAATCATTCTTCATATCATTAAGTCCAAGAAAGAAACCGCAGATAAAGCAGCTAAAGCAATGGAAATAAAGGAAGAAAAAGAACTGCTCTTGAGACTTATTGAGGAAAAAGAGAATGAAACTCTGAAGAGTCTTTCTCTTGATGAGCTTAAGAAAAGGGTTAAGACTCTTGAATCATAGTTTCTAACTAACCATGGTTGGTAGGTTCCGATAAATAAGATTATTTACTGTTTACCCCAAGACATATTTAATTAAAATATCGGAGCTTATCATCAGGGTTATTTTCTTCTATGGTAGAGTTATGCCTGAGTCTGATGAGGACTATGAATATTTAAAGAAGGTCCGTGAAGAGTCTAGTAAGGCTATCAAAGGAATAGGATACTAAAGATAATGCCTAAATGTATTGATAATGAAGTTCCAGGATATTATTGGGATCAGGATTTCCCAGCTATTGATTGTTCTGTATGTAAAGAATCTCTTTACGAAGACTATATTGAAGAGTATGTGAAAGAAAATAATTCCTTGCCTAGATTATGCAGGAAGTGTTATAATTCAGAACGTCTGGTTATGCTTGAGTTGGATCTTCTTAGATATGAAGAAGGAACTCTTGCAAGAACATTTCTACAGGAAAGAATTAATGAACTTAAGGAGGAATTAGATGAATCTTAAGCTTGAAAAATACAGTGACTATGATCCACGTAGATGGAAATGGATTAAAGAGCGTCTTGATAGTGCTGTTGAGACACGAAGAGTTAAACCATTTAAACTCAAAGCTACCACATCTTACGGTAGTTTCTATAATAAAGAAGAATCTAAAGAACCTGAATTTACCTTAAGGGAAACAATTGAATTGTAAAATTGAAGGTTTTAGAATTCTTTTCTATGATGATGTGATTGGCTATAGATTAGAGTGCTGTTTTGATTACCCAGATTCTAAAGGTTTCATTGGTAATATCAAAACAGCACTCAGTTTGCTTGATAAGAAACTATATATTGGGAATTTCCCCAAAAGACCGAAAGGACTGAGGCGAGGTATTTATACTTATGATGAATGGAAATGCTAAACTTGAATTAATTGACGGGAGTGTTCATTTTAAGGGAAGAGTGATTAACGATTTCCAAGGCTTTATTTGTGGTATTGGTTCAGAGAATAAACCATTTACTATGCAAATATATGGTAATGATCTCCATATTGATGAATTGGGTGAATGTGTTGATGTTGATACTGATACTATGAAGTTTATTAAAGAAAACGGAAAGGTTAATTAATGGCAAAGAAAGAATTTATTGAACAACTAAAGGCTCTTCCAGATATTACATTCGGCGGTCTTGCACAGAAAACCCTTGACCTCAGAATCCTTAAGGAAGGTGAAAGCTTCCAGGATATGTGCAAACGTGTATCAAGTGTTATAGCTAACTCTCCAGAGGAGCAGGAAACATTTGAGTTGTTGCTTAGAAAAGGAACTTTCATGTGTGGAAGCCCTTTTCTTGTTAATGCTGGTGGAAATAACAGTTTCTTTAGTTGTTTTGTTATTCCTATTGAAGATTCAATTGATGGTATTTTCAATACTGTGAAGAACTGTGCAAAGGTACAGGCTTGTTATGGTGGACTTGGTGTTGATTTCACACCAATACGCCCTAAAGACTCACCTATATCTACTAACCCAAGGGGTAAAGCTGCTGGTGTTGTAGCGTTTATGGATATCTTCAACACAACTGTAAGTGCTATTAAACAGGGTGATAGACCAGGTGCTCTTATGGCAATGCTTTCAATCAAACATCCTGATATTCTGGAATATATTGACTGTAAACTTGATCAGACCAAACTTAATAGATTTAATATCTCAATAGCCATCACAGATGATTTTATGGAGGCTGTGGAAAACGATGATCCATGGGATTTTGATTTCAATGGTGATATGTATCCTTGTGAATTAACAGCTAGGGAAATCTGGGCTAAGATAATCAAGAACGCTCATGCTAATGGTGAGCCTGGTGTTATTTATATCGATACGATTAATGCAGCTAATCCAAATATTAAAAACTTCGGTAAAATCAAAACAACCAATCCTTGTTTTCCAGGCGATAGTCTTCTTCATACACATTATGGTTATAAAAGAATGATTGATTGTCTCGATAAAGATGAGCTTAAGATAGTTGCAGATCATAGATGTGTAATGAATGTACAGAAGTCTTATAACGCAACTGGTGTCATAAAGACCAGAGATTCCGCTGATGTTTATGAAGTAACCACTGAAAAGGGTTATAAAATTCACTGTACTAAGGATCATATGTTTCCTACTATCAGAGAGACAATGACAGATAGCTCAGGAAAACCAGTAAAATCAATAAAGGATATTGAGCTTAAGGATCTTAATATCGGTGATGATATTATGATCTACAAGAAGACACAGAATAAATCCTATGGTTTCAATAATGTCTCTAATAAAGATACTAACGATAACTACCTTGCCAGTGTCTTAGGTTATATCCTTTGTAGACCAGATAGATTCATTAGAAGATCCAACGATGGTAATGTTGATTTGGTTATGGATACAGTTAAGAAGCGTGGGGAATTTTCTATTAAGGATGTTGAACTTCTTAGACCATGTGCCACGCTTCTCAGTAATTTTATTAACCAGAACAACCTTCCAAAGATGAAAAATCTTCATTACTTCTCATACAAATCACATCTTGGTGAGATTGTTTATAATCTTAATTGGTTTAAAGAATATCTTGATGAAAAAGGTTTTGATATTATTAACCCATATGATAATATCGATATACTTCTATCTTGTTCCCTACAAGCAACATTGGCCTGGCTTAGACCATTTATAAGTTTCTGTGGTTATAGTGTAGGTAAGGGAAAGCATAGTAAATTCAGACTTATGCATGAATCAAAGAAAATGCTTGAGACTATTCAAATGGTTTTGCTTGATTTTGGTGTTATGAGTTCCATTGGTGAAGCTAAGCCAAACGAGATTTACAATGGGGTAATTAAAAAGGGTACGGTTAGCTACTATAATTATCTTAAAGGCAAGTATGAGGACCGTAATAAACAGTTCCCTACTTTAACAATTGAGCCAGAGCATATTGATCTTTTCCTTGAAATGATTAACTGGAAAGATGATATGAACTACTTCTGTGAGCTTACATTTGCAAGAGCCTCAAATAGAGCAAATAATCTCACCAGAAGAGATAGTTACTTTGATAAGCTTGCTTCAGTAAAATATAGGAGTACCGAGCCTGTTTATTGTCTCTCCCATCCTAATGGTAATCATATTGTGGTTAACGGTATTGTCACACATAACTGCGGAGAAAGTCCTTTGTTACCATATGAGTCTTGTAATCTTGGATCTATTGTATTACCAAGGATACTTACACAGACTAAGCATGGTAATTACCAGGTTGATTATAAACTTCTTACCGCCACTGTTCATGAATCTATAAGGTTTCTTGATAATGCTATGGATAAGAATCAGTATCCTATCCCAGAAATTAAGGAACAAAGTCTTAAGACAAGGAAAATTGGTCTTGGTGTTATGGGACTTAGTGATATGCTTATAATGCTTGGTATAGACTATGGTTCAAAAGAAGCATACCGTGTTATTGATCAGGTAATGGGTCATATACGAAGAGAAGCATTGACAATTAGTTCACAATTCGGTAATAATTTCAATATAGACGATGGTATTCTTCCAAGAAGAATGAACTCAACTGTAACTTCAGTTGCTCCTACAGGAACTATAAGTATAATTTCAGGTGTTTCTTCAGGAATCGAGCCTATATTTAAGCTTGTTTACAACCGGAAGATTATGGATGGAAAGGTTGATGTAAAAGAAACACATCCTTTGTTCCTTAAACTTATAAAGAAAATGGAATTACCGGAAGAAGAAACTCTTCAGAGAGTAATTAATAATGGTGGTTCTATCCAGGGTCTTGATGATATTTTCAGCAAAGGTCTTCAGGAACTATGGAGAACTACTAATGAGATTCCTGTAGAGGCTCATATAAAGACTCAGAGTATTGTACAGAAACACGTCTGTATGGGTGTAAGTAAAACTATTAACCTACCTAAAGAAGCCTCTCTTATGGACGTAGAAGAAGCTTTCATGAGTTCCTGGAAGGGTAAATGTAAAGGTATTACTGTCTATCGTGATGGTAGTAGAGATTCACAGCCTATTAGTAGCGTTGAGAAAGATAAACCAAAGGAAACTGTTCTCGGTGAAACATGGTGTTTTAAAACAGATAATGGTAGACCAAGGGTTCTTGATGGTAAGACATATAAGATTCGTACACCACAGGGGCAGTTCTATTTAACCATTAATGCTATTAATAATCATCCTCTTGAGGTATTTTGTACACCTCATGCTGATGGATATGAAAATGCTGTTGATGCTGAGGCTATTTGCAGGTTGATTTCTTTAGGGCTTAGAAATGGTGTCAAACCGGAAGACGTAATGGATCAATTGAGTAAGGTTAAATGCCAGAGTATTGTTAGTCTTCCAAGGAATATAACAAATGCTCTTAGTGAGTTTCTTGATAAAGGCGAAAGTGAAATGCTTGAATGTAAGGAGTGTGGAGCAAAAGCAGTGATTAGAGAAGCAGGTTGTGAGAAATGTTTGGAATGCGGATTTTCGGTGTGTGGTTGATAATTTTCAAGGAATTAGAAATTTTCTGAAAATAATTATTGCACAGGCTTTTTATATATGGTAATATATACCTATAGAGATAAATTTGCGGGGTGGAGCAGTGGTTAGCTTGCAAGGTTCATACCCTTGTGGTCGCAGGTTCAAATCCTGCCCCCGCTTCCAGGATTTAATTTCAGGCTACGGGCATACATTGGTGAGGTATGGTTAAACTATTAATTTACAGAATAATTAATCACCAGTTAATAGTTTAATTACCTCTATGTTGGTGATTTACATAGGGGTTAGTAGGCTCGAATCCTACCTAGTCTGAATTAACAATTTAATATGAAGGAGATTAAAATGAGTAAACCTACACTTAAGGAAGTTCTTGCTGTAAAAGAACTTAAAGATAAACAGAAAAAGATTGCTGAAGATATTTCAAATACTCTTCGTGATATGATCGATAAGTACGGTGAGGGAAAATTCTCTTATATAGCCACAGACCCAGAAGACACAGATAAGAAGTATATGAATTTTACTCTTGTCGATGAGCTTGAGAAACTTAAACGTGGCGAAGATTCTGGTAGATTTGTTTACAGTAAAACTGAATCATGTAAAGTAGGCTACGTTAAGGGAAAACCAAAGACACTATAATTTATGATCTCTTGATACCCTACGGGAACCCTTAGCCGGATTGAATGAATAAGGGCGAGATAAAGATAATACAGTGGGATAAGCTCCACGTAGCGGCATGCAAACCTGTAACTGATACTAGTAAAGCAGTTGATAAACACAGGGTATTGAGTGATTATAATTCTGGCAACATGGCGAAATAGGTACACGCAGAGGATTTAAAATCCTCCGGTGGAAACACCTTCTGGGTTCGAGTCCCAGTGTTGCTATTTTAAATTATGCAAGATTTATTTAAAGAATATAGAAATTTTCCTGGGATTTATAATAAACTCTCAGATAAAAGAATTCTTAATGAGACAATAGTAAAATCATTAAGAATTCTTTTTAATGCTTGTAAAATTCCTACAGTCTATCGGTTTGAGAATAGCGGATATACCGTAGAGTTTGTTATGGAAGCTTCTAACATAAGCTTAGATAAAAGCATACTCAGGGTTAATTCTATTGACGATAATGTTTTCTTTGAAATAGATCTCAGGAAAATAAAGAGTGTTCAAGGGTTTATAACTATTCTCTTAAATAATAATACTAAGCTTAAGGTTTATTCAGATGCCTAATATCAAGTTAGCAACAACAAATTTCAAAATAGAGTTCCCTAGAAGTGAAATAGAGCTTCAAAATAAGTTCAGGCATCTATGGATAGAAGCTGGCGGTAACTGGGAAGGTATCGATTATAATCGCCCTAAAAAATTACCTAATTGGTATTCTATCCCACCTACTCTTGATAATGCTTTGCTTATTAAGAAAATATTCAAGAAGAGACTTAATTATAATGTTGATAGAAAATACAAAGACTTTGTTCTGAAACTTTATTATGCAGAAAAAGATTTCAGTAGCCTCATAGAGTTATCCAATGGATTGAAGTCTCTTGATCCTACTACAATAGGTTCAGTTGATGATAAAGGTTTCTCCATTGATGGTCATTATTTTAAAACAACACCATGGGAACATCAGAAAATTGGTTTCAAATTTATAACCAGTTTGAAAAGAGTTCACCTTAACTGGGATATGAGAACTGGGAAAACTTATGTTGTTAGTAATTCCATGGAATACTTCAACGAACAGACGAAATATAAAACTTCCTTGGTTATTGCTCCTGCTGGTATCCTTGAGTCTACCTGGATACGTGATGTTTATAAACATACAGAACTTCAAGGAATTGCTTTAACTAATAAAGCTATTAAAGGAAGAATAAAAGACATAGAGCGAGAGCTTATATCTGTACCGATGCCTGATGGTAGTTTTAAACTCTTTCCAGGGAAACCAGATTTCTACGTTGTTAACCATGATTGTATAAGGAATCAGAAGTTTCTTGAATGTATCCTTGATAAGGTTCAGCCAGATAACTTCATAATAGATGAATATCATCTCATTAAAAACCCTAATGCAAAGAGAACAAAAGCTGCAAATGTTATAGGTGAGTATGTCAATGAGAAGGACGGTATGGTAGTATGTATGTCCGGTACTCCTATCGCAAAGGACATAAGAGACATCTATGCACCAACAGTTATAACAAATAAGAATGTTTTCCCTTATCCTTTCGGCGAATATAAGAAACGCTTCTGCGTCTTCCTTGGTGATTTCAATTATAAGAACAAAGATGATAAGATTGAGATTTACAAAGGAGAAAAGAATGTTGATGAGCTGAAGAAAAGATATGGGGCTGTGAGTTATAGAGTTCTCATTCAGGATGTACATGATATGCCTGAAAGAGTTAATACCATAGAGACTGTTGATATGTCTTCAGAACAACAGAAGATTCATGATGAGCTTTATGAATTTATGCTTACCGAACTCCCAGAATCAAAAGATGAGCTTTCCGCAACAAACCTTACAAAGCTTATCAAGCTTGTACAGGTAACAGGTGGATATCTTTATAATCAGGATAAAAAGGTTGAGAAGCTTAAAGATAATCCTAAATTAGATCAGCTTGAAATACTCACTAAACAGATACTTAGTAACCCTAAAAACAATCTTGTCATATGGACAAACTATATTCCTAGTCTTAAGCTTATAAGAGATATGCTTAAGAAAAATAAACTTAAGTTCTCAGAGCTTTCTACTAGAAGCTCAGAGGATAGGAATATGAGTGAGTACAAATTCCAGACAATGAAGGACCGCAGGATAATTCTTGCTCAACCTGCTCTTGCTCCTGGTAAAGACTTTTCAAAAGCAAACTACAGTATATTTTTTGATAATACATATAAATTTACAGACCGTTCACAGGCAGAAAGAAGAATTTATACTCCTCAGAGCCTCAAGCACGGTACAGTAATTACAATAGACCTTATGATGAAAGATTCTGTTGATGAGCTTATCTATGAGTCTATAAAAAGCAAAGAAACTTTAAACGAAGAAATAACGGCAGAGAAGATTAGAAAATTCTACAAGAGACTTAAGAGGAAATAATGGCTTTCGAGACCCTTTCTAAGATATATAGTGATGGACTTATTGATCATGTAAAATTCCGTAAAAGTGGTTTAGATTATCTAAGATACGGTAAGAAAGAAGATGAAGATTTTCTATATGCATGTTTCTTGAAAATTTTTCGTGGTCTTTTAAAGAAAAAGATAATAAAATATACAAGAAGCATAAGGTTCCAGGATCTTGAAGAAATCCTTAATGAAATATCTATGATTATATTAACATCAAGGTTAAAAAGGTTCGATTTTTCCAACCAGAAAGCTAAGGTTTTTTATCTCTATATTCAGAATTTTATATATAATATTGCAAGGATGAAAATAAAATCTCTTTGTGGTAGAAAAAATACTATTAATAGGTATTCTGATGAGATGAGTAAATATGATCTTACGTTAGAGATAAAGTTAGATAGATTACAGAACAAATTTAATCCATATAATATAGAACAGGCTTTAATAGATGATTTGTCTTTCAAAAAGAAATTAATAGAAGCAGATAATATTATTAAAAGTAGGTTATGTAATAAGGATTATCTTATGTTTAAATATATTTTTGATACTAGTGGTATAGAAGCAACACTTGAAAAAAGAGTATATGCAAGTGAATTTGAAGTAACTTATGGTATTATTCATAGAATTATAGATACTGTAAAATTAGTTTTATTGGAGATGTTTGAAGAAGAAAGGATTTTTGATGTTTGAGGATAAAGATGCAATCTGTGGAGGTTGTGGAAATTATTTAGAAGATTGTGATTGCCCTATGGATGATCTCTATAAGTCACAAGAAGAGCTTATGGCCGATGCTCTTCTTAAGAATCGTGATCAAGATTATATTAATAGACAAGTTAAGAAGCTTCTTGATGAAGAAGGAGAATTTGAACCTGGTCTTCATGGTGATATTCTTAATGCTATGATATCAAAGATGTCGAGAATCTGGGCTGATCAGGCAAGTGTTATTGGTAAGATTCTTAAAGTAGCACATAAGAAGCATTTCACTGGAGCAAAACAGGAGTTTGAATACTGGGTAAATAAAAAACTCAGGATGTCTTACCAGACGGCAATGTTCTATATTAAAGTTGGTGAGTGGTCCGATGATATTATTCAGCTTATTAAAAGAGTTGATTTCACATCTACTCATGTTAAGTTCCTCCCGAAGCTTAAACATGATTTCGCTGTAAAAGACTTCCTTGAAAAAGAAGAACATATTATCGATTTCTCTGGTACAAAGAAGAAAACAGATAAGATGAGTGCAAAGGATGTACAGAGTGCTATTAAGGTAATGTTCAAAGAAGAGGAACCAGAGGAAACAAATGAAGAGAAGTTCCTTAATGCTATTCATAAGATAAGTAAATTCCTCACTGATAATTATGCTGATTTCCGTTTGGATATTTTTGAGAACAAAATCAAAGAAGGTGAATTTACCTCTGAACAAATTGTTGCTATCAGGAATCTTTCAGTAGCACTGGCACATTTTTCAAATGATTACACAGAAGCAATTAAAGAGAAATTTACAGAGGATATAGATGAGTAGAAAATATTATAATGCAAAGACTTTCTATGACAAAGCAAGTCTTTATTATATTAAAGCTGTTCCAGGAGGATACCATAAGGGTGTTGATGTTATCACACAGAAAACATTCGCTTGGTATTTTTGTGTAACAGATAAAGATGCAAGAGAGCACAGTGAGCTTTTCAAAGACTTGCGCTCAGATGGTCTTGTGTCTCATATGTCTCCTGATGGTGCGTTCTGGAGAATCTATTGTGATAAGGTTCAATGGGATGATGATTGTGATGCTCAGATGGTTCTCGATATTCTCTCTGAGAATAAAATAGAGACTTATGAGGCTGATCTTCAGTTACATGATAGATATATTATTGACAACGATATCCCCATCGAAGACACAGGACATTATATCGGTCATTTTGATATTGAAACAAGAGATGACAACGGTGCCGATATTGTTATAGGTAGAGACAGGATTATCTCTATTGCAGTTGTTGATCAGTTTGGTAATGAATTTGTTTTCTGTGATGACTCAGAAATCACTTTGCTTAAAAAAGCTTTTCAGAAACTTAAAGAGTTCTCTATTCTCACTACATGGTACGGTAGTGAATTTGATTGGCCTCAGATTTATGAAAGAGCAAGAGTATGTGGGGTAGAGTTCCCATTGTGGGATGTTAATCATTTGGATCTCTACAAGTGGTTTGAGAAAGCTCTTATGGCTGGTATGATTGAAGAGAGAGCCAAGAGTAAAGCACTTAATGATGTTTGTGAACAGTATATTGGTATCAAGAAAACAGAAGGCGTAAAAGCTGGTGGTGGAAACCTCTGGAGGCTCTTCAAAGAAAATAGAAAACTTCTTAAGGAATACAACCTTCAGGACTGTAGGCTTCTTTGGAAACTTGATGAGAAAATGAATATCACCAAGCAGTGTATTCGCCAGAGTGTTATCACTAAATCTTTTGTCGGTGGTCTTAAGCCTACTCAAGGAGGCGCAAGCCCTACTGAGCTTACTGATAAGTTCCTCTTGAATCTTGCATATAAAGAGAACACACGCCTTAAAACAAAGGTTAAAGTAACAAGGAAAGACAGGAAAAACTCTCTCGTTCAGGTCGCTAAGACAAAGAAGAAAGATGATAAAGAGAGTAAGCTTTATGATGGTTATCCAGGAGGAAGGGTTTATATTAAATCTCCTGGTCTTCGTGATAAAGTAATGTCTTTCGACTTTGCAGGTTATTATAATAGTATTATGAGAACCCTGAATATTGGTCCAGATACTATTATGACCTATGATGATCTGAAAGAAGTGCCTGAGAAGAAAAGACCATACATACCTATTGTTGAGTCGCCATATACATATCTTCAAAGGAAAGTTATTCTTAAGTATCAGGAAGAGCTTGATAAAGAAGGTATTGAAAATGGTCTTAGATACAGGGTTGTTAAAGGTTACAATCTTAAAGTAAAGATCCCAGAGATTGTTATCAAGATAGACGATGGTAAAGATGAGAAAGGTAATTCAACTTTCGGTCTTGAAAGATTCATTGAACATCTATACCCTATTACAAGGAAAGTCTGGGATAGTTATTCTGATAACCTTACCATAACCCTACAGGCTTTTGGTGATTTCTTCCTTAAGCTTCTCAAGAGTCGTGTAAAAGAAGGTAAAAGAACACTCATCATCAGACCACCGATGCCAGTTTATTTCCGGCAAGACTTCGACAGTATAGTTAGAAAATGTTTGAATATTTATACTGATGAACGTGGTGTATGGAAGAAGCGTAAAAAAGTTGCCGACGATGATCCAACCATTAAAAGCAGTTCTATTGAGTACAAAAACATTCTTGCAGAGGTTAATGCGTGGAAACTTCTTGGTAATATTGTTTACGGTCAGACTGGTTCATACTGGGCTAGAATATTCCATCCTGCTATTGCTGTATCTGTTACATTAACAGGACAAATTTCAACAGAGTGGACACGGAAGTATTTCAAAAAAGCTGGTATGGAAGTTGTATATATGGATACTGATAGTAACTATATCTTTGATCCAATGTACAGCCCAGAACGAGAAAAGAGATTTCTTAAATTCTTCCAGAAAACTTATCATAAACAGCTTCATAATTTCCTGTGGAAATGTTTTGGTATCAAACGTGAGACCAATTGTATTTTCCTTGAATATGAAAAACGTTGGTTAAGGCTTATGCTTCTTGCGAAGAAACGTTATGTCGGTAAAATCGAATGGGAAGACGGTAAGGGTGCTATAAGTAAGCTTGTTTCAAGAGGAGTAGAGCTTAGAAGAACTGCTACTACTTTATTCTCAAGAACCTTCCAAGAAGAATATTATGATATGATATTCCAGCCTGAGATTCCATCAGAACAAGATTTCTGGGATTTTATTGAGAGAAAGAAAAAGGAGTTCTATAATATTGAATTCAATACACCTGAGACTCTTGAGCTTATTACTAAACGTTTGAATCTTAAGAGGAGTATAGAGGATTATAAAGCTTCTACACCACAGGTAAATCTTATGATTCGCTGTAGGGATAGAGGAACAGACCTTCATGTTGGTGATATGCTTCAGTTTGTCTACTTGAAAATTCAAGAGAAACAGAAGAAGAAATATCCAGAGACAGTAGAATATTATCTTGAGAATAATGAAAAACTGGTTATTGATGTTGATGACTACTGGAATAATGAGATCTTCAAGCCTCTCTTCCCTCAGCTCAGGTCTCTATTTCCTGATAGAATCTGGGGAAGTTTCGACACAGAGAATGACAGAATAGCATTAAAGAAAATGGACCAGTTAACTAGGAGAATTAAAAAGAAATCTGTAGAGGAACAAAAGAAGACTCTCAGTATGATAGTAGAGAACAAAGGAGACAGGCTTGATAAGCCACAGATCCTTGAGCTTCTTGATAAAGCAGAAGAAGGTCTTGCGAATAGAGAGTTGTTCCTTGATGAAATAGAAACCTGGAGAGATTACTATGAAAATAATAAACATGTTGATATTTCTGGAGAGTAGGGTATAATGAATCTTAAGTGGTTTCCTTTAATAGGAAAATTTAGGAAAGAGATACGACAAAGGATCAAAGACATTGAGAAAGATTCTGTTGATCCTTATGAAATCAGACTTCATAAGACTGTAAAGAATATTCAAGAAATCGTGCCTCAGATTAGAAAGTGGTCAAAGCTTCTTAGTGATATTGAGAATTTCTACAATAAACTTGAGATAGAGTTTGAAGCATGGGAATCTGAGCTTTATATTCTTACAAAGAAAGATTTAATTCTTGAACAGGATGAGCGTAAGAAGAAAAAGCTTAAGGTGTATGAGGTTAAGTCTGTTGATATTAAACGTGCAATGTGCGCCACTGAGGAGCATATGCAGAAGAAAAAGGCAATGAGTACAATTAAACATCTTATCAATTCCATCGAGAAAGTTGATTATTGGCCCAGTAATAAACAGCTTGAGGCACTTAAAATGCTTCATAAGTTCTCAATTGCCTATGAAAAAGATTATGGAAAAATACCAAAAAATACTTGATAGTAAATTCTATACGTGTTACATTGTAATTAAACTAATTTAATGGAGGAGAAATCATGGCTAAGAAAAAAAGAGAATTTAACTTTAATGACAACGAAATGGATTATCTTGAAAGTCTGAAGGATGATATTGAAAAGAGCGCAGAGGCAGGGGAATATATTAATTTCCATAAGTTTGCCGCTCCTGGTAAAAGTAAAGTTCATTACTTCATTCCTATCGTAATACCAGAGGAACTTAAAGAACATTATCACAACATGAGTATTGCAAGACCTAAGTTCAGCTTGTTCCATAAATCAATTAAGAAAATCTGGAGCAACGGTAGAAAACCACAACCTATTCTTGATCTTTTCCCAGATTCATCAGTAAACAACATTAAATGTACAGGTGATGATACCTGTCTTGTCTGTAAGAAAATTATCAAGGAAAGAGAACGTCTTGAAAAGCTTCCTGGTAAAACTGATGAAGAACAGATTTGTCTTGATAGACTGAAGGGTATGCTTCAGAAAAAAGGCAAGTACGAAGATATGGGTAAAGAAGTAGTTGCGTTTGTCGGGCTTTCCCTTGAAAAAGATGACAAGGACCGCAAGAAATTCCACAGGAAAATCGAAGCTTTCCTTTTCCCACGATACTACTGGGATCAGAGCATTGTAAAAGATATCATCAACGCCAGGGAAGAAGAGCAGGAAACATGGGTTGATGAACACTGGGACGAAACATTTAAACTTGGTAAGAACGAAAAAGCTCTTAGTGAATACACAGAGAGACAGCAGAAAGCTATCTTTATTCTCAACACCAAAGGTAAATATAAACTTCCTTGGAATATGCTTCACGGTTTCACAACTATGTTCAAAGAAGCTATCGATGAAAAGCGCAAGAAAGAATTCAAAACTCTTGTTCACAAACCATTTCCTTACTTCCCACCTGAGATGATTGAGCATTCTAAAGGCCAGCAGAAAAAGGACATGAAAAAACTTGAGGAAAAGGCTAAAAAGAACTACGAGTGGCTTTGTGAGATGATTGAAGCAGGTAAATTCCCAGATCTTGAAGCAATTTGCCCTGATGAAATTACAGCAGAAGACCAGGCTAAAATCCTCAATGTTAAAGCTGATAAAGAATCTGATGATGTTTCTGATGAAGCAGAGGCAGATGTTGAAGACATCGATATGAACGAAGACACAGAGGATTTTGAAGAATCTGAAGAATCTGATGATTCTGATGATACTGAAGATTCATATGAAGAACCTGAAACATCCGATGATTCTGATTCTGATGATGAAGACGATGACGACTCAAGTGACTTTGAGGAAGATGACTCTGAGTTTTCAACTGATGATGATGATGAAGACGATGATATGCCGTTTTAATTGAACCCAAGGAGGTAGCTGCCATTTCTCCTTCCGTGGCACTACCTCCATTTTTATTTACAGAAGGATCTCTATGGATGAATGGTTAGAGGAAATAAAAATGGCAAAAGCGAGAAAGAAAGCTGAATCTGCTATTGATTATAGTAAAGTAAATTCTTTATCAGATCTCAAGGAAAAGATACATTATCATCGTACAGATGTTGCTCAGATTAATGATTATCTTGGTGGTATCCCAGAGGGTTGTATCCTTCAATGGCCAGCTCCCCAGGGAGCAGGTAAAACAACTATAACCTGTCAGATGGTTATAAGTGCATTGAAATATCTTCCAAAGAAAATTAAAGCTGGTATTATGGATTTCGAGTGTAGAATGAATATCTCTATGCTTAAGTATTTCTGTAAAATCTATGGTGTTGATGAATCAAGGGTTCTTTATAAAAAAGCTATTGATGGTCAAGATGGTCTTGAACAGATGCGTCATTGGGTAGAAGATGATGATGTTTTGTTTATCATTGGCGATAGTCTTAAATGTGTAACAGATCGTGGTAATATTGAAAAGAAACTTACTGAGAATGAAGCAATGATGGCGAATGCAAAGCTTGTTAATAGTTTCATTCACAAAATTTTCTTCAAAGTCCCTCAGAATAAAAAGACTATGTTCTGGATTGACCATGCAAAGAAAACAAGCACACCTGGTTCATATATCACCTGGCTTGATAGTAAGTCTGGGGATGCAATTAAATTCCAGGCAAGCGCAAGAATTTTTCTTAAGAAAGGGAAAAAGCGTTACAAAAAGACTGTTAAAGGTAATACAAAGTTCACTGGACATGAGCTTGTTATTAAGGTAGACAAATCAACAGTATGTCCTATGGTAGAAATTAAAGCAGTTCCTTTCTATTATAAAAAAGGTATAAGTCAGTATACATATATTCTCAATAAGTGTGTTGAATACGGTATCATTAAAAAGACTCTTGATGGTAAAAAGAATGTATATGCTTATGTTGACGGGGAAAAAGAGATTCTTATTGGTAGTGGTCCAAAGGTAATCAAGAAATGGGTTAATGAAAATCCTGATATCTGGGAAAACATTAAAGATGAGATTTATAGACGTGGTAAGGAAATCTTTGAACAAGACACATATAGTGATGTTACTGTATATGATGAAGAGTTTAAGATTGGTAAAGCGTCGAAAGATGATGAGGATGAATAATGGCTGATGAAAAATGGGAAAAGTTTCTTAAATCATTCAAGGAGAATGTTACTGATGATGTTGTAGTCCATGCCTCCAGTGATCATGTTATCTCTGGGGAAGGTCTTGATGTTCTTTACTCAAATACAGAGGATAGAATTGAAAGTCTTGTAGTCAATCCTTGTGATGGTTTCACCGTAAGACTTGATTATCCTATCATTGATAATAAAAATGCCGTAGAGCAGATAAAGATTATCAGTAAAATGGTAGAAGGAATTCTTAAGAACATCAACATTGAGGATCTTGAGAAAGAAGAAATTGATAAAAGTCTCAACGAGGCAGTTGAGTTTCTTGAAAATTCTATCACACCAGGGGAAATAGAAGAACTAATGGCAAGGAAAGAGCATGAACAAGCTAAAAAGGGTTAGGCTCGTTAATATAGAACTTTACAAGGATGAGACTTTCTATTTCGATAGAAAATCTACAGCAATTGTGGGTCAAACAGATTCTTGTAAGTCTGGTATATTCCGTATTATCTGGAGTGCTATAGCAAAAGCGGATATGAATATCCGCTTTGATGAGATAGACGGCTTTGTTGAGTTTGAAGACTGGGATGGTAACATTCTATCTCGTTATCATGAAGACACAGTTTCTTATAAATGTGAGAAATGTGATCTTAAATCAACCAGTAAGATGATTGAATGTGATTGCGGCTCAAAGGAAATTGCAATAGTAAGAAAGCAGAAAGAAGACATTTATTCTATTGATGGTCTTTCTTATGAAGAATATCACGAAGGAAAACGTGATGAAAACTGCGATTATGAGAAAATGGGTCGTGGTTTCAAGAACCTTGCTAAGGATATTAAAGATAGAATTCCTTTTGCTTCAATGGATCTTGGTGAGGAGCTTCCTTTTTATCCTGGTTTCAGAGGACAATTCGCTCAGTTCATCTGGGATGAGCTTAAACCCTCTAATTTTAATAGAATATTCTCATACATAGAAGGACATGATTATGTTCAGGATATGATGAAGCTTGTTAAGGCTGAGATTAAAGAAGACAAAGCTTTGGTTAAGCTTCTTAAATCTGAGGTGAAGGATAAGAAAGACAAACTTACTATTTCCCTTGAATCAGCAGAGGCACATAAAGCTATATTTGAACAAGAGAAGCTTAAACGTGATAAAATTTCTGAATCTTGGGCTTCTTATTCTGAGCTTGAAGATCTTTATTTAACATTAATAAAATATTCCAGTGATATAAAGGAAATTAAGTCTTCCATAGAGGAACTTAAAGTCATTGATGTTGATAAACTTGAGAAACTTACTGAGCTTTTCAAGCTTCTCAGGGAATATAAGTCTACATTCAGAGTATTACGTGGTAATATAAGCCAACTGGAAGCCCAGATAAAGGATATTAAGGTTATTCCTATAGATACCATAGAGAAAAAGGTTAAAGAGCTTCAGGAGCTTAGAGAACTGCGTGATAACCTTAAGACCGCTAAGTTCACAGTAGCAGAGAAATCTTCCCTGGTTAAAGACACAGATGAAGATATAGAAGCTACAAGGGAGCTTATAATGAAAAATACTATTTCTAAGAATCTATGTCCTTGGACAGGTTGGAAGCTTAATGAGAATTGTAAGAAGAGGATTCTTGAGGAAATAGATGAAGACTCTTAGTGAATATGCTGAAAATATTCTTTATCCTGTTGTATTGAATGATAAAACAGGTAGGGTTTTCGCTGGGATAGAATCTTGTGATGATGCTTTAGCCAAGGATTTTATTTACTTTGGTCCTTGGCTTGGTGATATCCCAAAAGGTTTATTCCAAAGCACATTGAAAAGAGTCCTTAACATTCTTCTTAAGGATCTTTTGTTTTATAGACACAAGGTTTCATTTTCAGACAATTTTAGAATATTGATTAAATTACCTAACATAGAAACTGTTTTATACCATCCTCTTGAATCTATATTATCCATAGCAAGAGAAGCTGGTTTTAAGATAGAATCTATGACGTGTGTTGATTATCTTGGTGATGATATTATTGTATTTAAGCTTGTTTTAAATGAAGATAAAAATTCACTGAGTACGTATATTAGTTCCTGGAAATCATTAGATTTTTGGAAGGAGTTTCTTGTAAGGAAACTCCCCAATGGAAAGAGAGATATAATGGCTAAACTGGAGTTTAAAATAGTAGGTATAAATAAGGATCAGGAATACAGAAAGACTGCCTGGAAGGTTGTAAAGAACTTCCCAGGGCTTCAGAAAGGTGAGGGAAAGCGACCGAAGATTGAACTTAAATGTGTTAACTTCCAGAAAGGTAACTACCGTAATCCAGATGCAGTAGCGGTTGGTGTGATAATCAAGAAAAAGTTCCATCAGATAGGCTGGCTAGCAGCAAGGGAAGACTCAGATAATAAAAATATTATCCCAGATAAATTTATCAGTAGATTTCTTCAAAGCGATAAATATTATGATGTTGAAGACAAGATAATTAACAGTGTTAAGCTGGCACGTTTCGGTACATTCTATCCAAGAGGTTCTGAAACAAAGAATTATTTTGGTGCATTGGAATTTATACTTAATCTTGATAATCTGGAAATTATGAAATCTGCCGTATGAAAAAAGAGAAGACCGAATTTCAACGTGTATATAGTATCTTAGGCGGTCTTCTCTTTAATATAAACTGTGTAGAGGTTTATATGAGCAGAGAAGACTACCCGAAGGATATGGTTAGTCGCAGCAAAGAAATACAGAGGATAATCAGTTTCGTTAAGAAACAGTACAACTCTGATCATATAACACTTACATGGAACATTTTTCAAGACTATCTCAGTAAGGCGATAAATGTACCAAGAAAGAAGCTTGATAGATCTGATAAAGCAGAACTCTATTATACTCTCTGGGAGAAAGCAGAAGAAGCATATGATAGAGAGAAAGAATCAGATGAGTATTTTAATAAATGGAAAGCTGAGCTTAAATGGGCTGTTGAGAATTATATTAAGGAAAAATCTCTGTGGTTAAGCCTTAGACACCATAAAATGCTTAAGAAAGAATGTTTCGGTGAGACTTGTGGTGCTGAATGTGATGTGAAGAAACATTGTGGTAAGTGCTATAAATCAAACTGTCCTCCTATGGATTATATATTGAATCTCTTTGAGCGTGAAAATGAGAAGCTTAGGAATCTTAAGAGCGACACCAGAGGCATTGTTAGTATTTTCTATGATAGTAACATAGAAGAACGTAAGAAAAGACATAGGGAGAAGTTCCAGAGGCGACAGGATGGTCATACTCTTCTTGGGTATACCACTGGGTTAAATACTATTGATGACTGGACAGGAGGCTTTATAAAAGGTTCTGTAATGACAATTCTTGCCCGTACAGGACAGGGTAAGAGTGCATTGGCGTTGCAGATGTGTAGCGATTGCTGGGCTAAAGAACCTGTTAATGTTCTCTATTTGAACCTTGAGATTAATAAAATAGAGATTCAGGATAGGTTAGATAGTGCTTTAACTGGAGTAGATTTTGATAAGATCTACAAAGGTAAATGGAGTTCTGAGAGAGAATTTAATAAGTTCCAGGATAAGCTTGAGAATCTTATTGAGAAGAAAGTAAATCGCTTTAAAATTCTCGATGTACCTGAGCTTACAGTAGGACAGCTTAGAGCTATATTCCTTGAACATTATAGGTTATGGGGAGACAATTTCATTATTGTTCTCGACAACCTTAATATCACAGACCCACCAACTGATATGTCACTCACTGATGGTATGAATCACATGGCAAAAGAGTTTCATAAGTATGTTAAGGAATTTAATTGCTGTGGGCTTATGGTGGCTCAGTTGAATAGAGAAGCAGATAATGAAAAGAAAAGGATAACAGGTAAACATCTCAGGGATTGTGATAAACTTTTGGATCATGTTGACTCTGCATTTGCTATTGTACCTCTTGGTGGAAAACAATGGAAAAAGCTTCTTACTGTTAAAGGAAGGGCTTTTGCTGGAACAACAGTAAAGCTACAGAATAGGTTATATAGAATGAGAATGGAAGAGGATGATTCTATGAAAGGCGATTACGACAAGGATGATGAAAGTTTCCTTGCGCCCGATGAGGAAATGATTCCATTCGCTTAAGGAGAGTTAAATGAAAGAGACTAAACTTACAACCTTTATGGTTAATAGTCTACGTGAACAATTCTCAGAAAATGAGTTACACGTAGGAAAAAGACACGGTAATAAATACGATGGGTCTTATCCTGATTTTGAGGGTTCATACAAAGGACTGTCTTTCTATGTAGAGGCAAAAATGCTCAAGCCAGATACCAGGAAGACTCAAAAGCAAAGATTCTGTATAAACAAAAGAGAAGGTAGCTCATTTGGGCTAACTAAGAAACAGAGAAATACTATTGATTCTCTGAATAAATCAAAAGCTCTTGTATGTATTCTTTACTATAAACATTTTGGACCAACCAAGGGAGCTTATCTTATCCCTTCTCTTTATTTTGATCGCATCGGACTGGATAATTTTCTTTCCATGGATAAAGAAAAGAACTTTCATTTTGATAAATTTCTTGTGGAATACAAGAATCAACGGTATAATGTAAGTAAGCTTTTCAAGGATCTTATGGAAGCGCATTATAAATTGTTTATTGAAGGAAATATATGAGCTGTATTCATACAACTGATTTTCATCTAAGAGAGAGTCAGCCTAAAAACAGAATAACAAATATTACAGATGATCAGATTACTAATATTCAAGGAGTATGTGATTATGTAGATGCAAATAAAGGAATTGATATCTGGTTTGATACCGGAGACTTCTTTCATACTGTTCTTCAGAAATCAAGACTTGTTAACAGGATTATGAGTGTTTTCAAGAATATGAAAAGACAAGATATCTTCCCGATAATCTGTGTCCATGGTAATCATCTTGAGAAAGGTAACTTTAAACTATCTGTTGAAGGTTCTGGGTTAAGAACTCTTGAGCTTGCAGGTTACGTTAAGATTATGCCAGATCCTTGTCTTTATGAACACAACGGTAAAAAGATTCTTCTTCATCATCATAACATCACTGAGAAAAGAGTAATTTGGGATCATATTACTTACGAAGAGGTAATTGAGAAATGGGATCCTGATTACGTACTTTGCTCACATGATCATACACCAAGACCACCAAAGACTATTGGTAAATGTACTTTCATAGCCCCTGGTAGTCTAACAAGGGGTGTTGGTAAAGAAGCAAATCTTGATAGAACACCACAGTTCGCCCATTTTGATTTAAAAGGAAAGAAGAAAGTTAAGTACGTGGATGCAGCGGAATATACATACCCTTTTCATGATAAATCAATCAGTGTTGATGTACTTTCTGAAAGTAAAGCTCTTGCTGGAGACATAGTTAAGAAGCTGGAAGGGTATGAGATAAGTTCCCTGAATTTTCATGATGTAAGAGACTTGCTTGTTAAAGACGATGTTTTTAATGAAACGGTAGCAGATTATCTTACAAAGATTTACGAGAAAACAATTTCCTAGAGTTTTTATTCGGAAGGAGAAATATGAATAAAAGAAAACAGAGGAAGCGGATTAAGAAACAATTTCTTAGTGAGCTTGGGTTTATTGAGTATTTGATTAATAAAGATACTGAAAGAAACGGAGTTAAGGTTAAAGCTGAAAGTTTCCAGATAGAAACTAATTACAGAAGTATTTGTTATTTCAATATTAATCAGTTACCAGAATGGAGATTTGCATTTTATCTTTATCTTGATAATAGTTTTAAGCTTATAGGTGAACATAAATATCTTATTGATAAATTTCGCCCAGGTAGAGATCTTTCAATTGAAGTTTCTGATTTTGAAAGTTTCAGTAATCTTGTAAATATTATTAGACTTGGAGAAAAAGATTTTATAAGACCAACTGTTTACTCAGAAAAGTTTATTAATATTAATGAATATGTGAGTAGAGAGAAAGAAGAAGAACGTAAATTAAATACTCTTAATAGAGACGTGTGGAATTTCATTTACAAGAAACTTGCCTCTTTACAGGATGAAAATAAAGCTTATCATATTGAAGATCAAAATGGAAAAGGTTATACTGTTTCTCCACGCTGGATAATAAAATGTACTTATGATTATACAGAACCAACTCTTGAAGAGATTGATAAAGATTTTCAGGAAGTAAGAAAAGTAAGGGAACTTATAGAAAACCATCCTTATCATGATGTAGCATATAGAATGGATAGGTTTGCACAGCATTATGTTAATGAACCTATTATAGATTGGAATTGTATTTATGGTAGATATAATAGTTGATGTAGAGAAACTAATTAAAGAACAGAAACTTAAGAAAGAGAAACTTATTCAGTTACAGACTAAGCTTGAAATTGCTGAACAGAAGCTTAAAGAACACAAAGAGCTTCTTAAGAGCAAAGGTTTCAAATCATTGAAAGAATTGAATAAAGCTATCGATAAAACAGAAAATGAGATAAGAGAATTTCTTGACAAGGAGAATACAGATGTTTAGTATCCTTACCGAGTACAGATTTATTTTTCTCTATGTATCTATGACAATATTGAATTTCTTCTGGAGCAAGTCTATCATGCAGGTTTATTATGATAGATTCTCTCAGGAAGATAAGAAACTTTATTATATTGAAATGTATTTGCTTGTAGCGATATCTTTCAATTGGATGATGACTATGCCGTTGAATATTTTCATAGCTTTAGTTTCAATGATCTCAGGAAAGGATAACAATGGAAAAACAGTGTAAACCTCCTTTGACTTGGGCTATGGTATGTGAGTGCGGTAAAGTTGTATGTAGATTCATCAGTTACCCTGGGAAAGACTTTTTCAGTAAAAGGCTTGGTAAACACCAGCTTGCTTTTCACCATGGTAAATTCTCTGCACATGCAAGATATTTTACTAAAAGAAGCGAAAAACCTGATGTAGATGATGGTGTTTGTCCTTATTGTGGCAAAGAATCTATGTTTGCTGAACATTATAAGCTTGAGAGAATACTTTTAACCACAAGAGAATTATTTCAGATGCTTAGACATATTGAAAATTCAATTATTCATATGTCTGAAGCACTTAGTAACATTAACCAATTACGTTGTTACGCTGAATCTTGTAAGATATCTCTCGATAGTATTGATACTCTTTATGATAATGCATTATCATCTGTAAATGCTCTTAAAAAATTATATATGCTTAAATCTGGTGTAGAATATCTTGATAAGGAGGTTCCAGAAGATGTTGAGTTTTGAAGAAAAAAACATCCTCAACGGGCTTCTTGAGGAATTATGGGATAGTTTCCAGGATAAAAAGGATCAGTATAACAGACAAAAAGAAAGAGCCGCTACTTATAAAGAAGAGATTCAGGCAGCAGAGGATAGAATTAAATCTATTTCAGAGGAACTTCTTACAAAAGAATCATCGATTGAAGCTCTAAAGGCAATGAGTACGTTCTATGAGTCTAAGTCTATACGTAAGGAGATAGAGGATATCATAGAGAAAGTTCTTAGCTCTATCTATAGCTCAAACGATAGGCGTTATAAGTTTATTAAGAAATATTATAAGAATCGCCATGAGCTTGAGATTAAAAAGGTTAAGATAGATGAGAATGGTACACATTTTCTTCATCCAATTGATTCAACTGCTGGTGGTGAGAGGGATATTGTTGATATCATTATCAGGGCTTTGTTATTGAAACAATTCCCAGAAGAACAAAGGATTCTTTGTTATGATGAACCAATGAAAGATATCTCACCTGACCTCAGAGAGGCTTTCTTTACTTTCCTGAAAGTTCTTCTTGAGACGTTTAAAATCCAGTTGATTATGATCTCACATGAGAATGAATATATTAGCGGGGTCAACAAAAAGATTAAAGTAAGAAACATTAATGATGTTTCAAGAATTGAGAGGAAGAAGAATTGCACGTAGAAATTATTTCCAGTAGTGAACCTATGGCTGTTTCAGCTTTTTCAAACCCAAGTTCACTTGAGAGGCTTAGTTATATTGCTGCAAAAACCTGTGTTGGTAAACATGAGGATGCAATTAATAAAGAACCAGAGACAGTAAAGAATTTCCTTCATAGCACAATCAATAAAAGAGGCCATGAATCTATTATGGAGCACTGGTCTATTACATTCCTTATATCTGATGTCTCAAGAGCTTTGACACATCAGCTTGTCCGGCACAGACTAGCATCATACAGTCAGTGTAGCCAACGTTATACAAAGGTTCTTCAGAGTGATAACCCTCTTGATGATGTTATTATTCCTGATAGAATCAGTTCAAACCAGGAAGCAATGGAAGCTTTCTCTACAGCAATGACAGTTATTCAAGAGGCTTATAATAAAATGATTGCATGTGGTATCAAGAAAGAAGATGCACGGGCAATCTCGCCCCAGGCACATAAAACTACCATTATGGTAACAATGAATGCACGTTCTCTTAAGAATTTCTTTAAAGAAAGATTATGGAACTCTCATGCGCAGGGAGAGATTCGTGAGCTTGCTAAGAAAATGTATGAGCTTGTTAAACATGAGGGTAACTTTTTTGAAAAGGCGTATTGTAAATGAAGAAAAATTCTTTGGCTATAGATAACTGGGATGGTGAACCAGATGAAAATTCACAGCTTGGTGTATGGAATTTTAAAGTATTCTGTAGCCTAAAGGAAGTTAAGGATATGGACCTTGTAGATCAGAAAGCCTTATGGGAAACACTTAAATGTAATTATTTTAAGTACCTGTTATCAAAGGAGTCTTCCGGTAGGGTAGATCTCAGTGGTATAGGCACAATAAGGCTTATTTATAGGTTCTTTATTGATAGTAAATCCGATAAAAGAGAACTTAAGACTAAGACTATTCTTAGTGAAAGCTCTACATCCAGGCAGTTGCCTATCATAGAATGTATTGATCCAGATGAATTTGAGAAGGAGATGCTTAAATGAGGTGTCCTGGTTGTGGAAAAGAACTTGATATAGAAATAGTAGAATCTGTTGAATACCGTAATTGTGTTCTCATATCAAACTGTGGTAAATGTAAAATAACTGTTAAAAAAGAAATATCACAATATAGGTTATTTGAAGAATATGACTTACAAACTCCTATTTCATTAAAGGAATTTCGTTTTATATTTGATTCATCGGTAAACAGAACAATGAATAAATATTTCAACTATTACCATAAACTTCTCGATGGAGAATATTCTGCTAATAAATCTGTAGAGGAAATTGAGAAACTTAAAGATGATCTAAAGGTTGCCAACAATACTATTGATGTACTTATGAAAAACTTAAAAGGTTCTTCTTCAAATGAAACTGATAAGTAATGTATTCACTATAGAATCTTATGCTGAACTTTTCCAGGAGCTTACCGGAGAAAATATCTCTAGGGGCTTCTGGAAAAATCTTATATCAACCTACCCGTTCTTTGTGAAAAACTTTTACATAAATGATATTCTTCCAAAGAAGAAGACTTGCATCACTCTTGGTACAATGTATTTTTTCTACTTCCGTTGGCTTATAGGTGATTTCCCAGAAGCGTTTGAAGAATATCTTAGAAAGAAACAATCTATTCTTGAGACTGAAGATATTTATTTGTATTCACATGGAGAATCTTGTATACTATGTAAAGAGACATTAGCTTTTCAAGGCACAGATGATTTCTTTAAGTCCAATAGGAAATTTAATGAGCTTCTTGAAAAGAAGATTGATAAAGTTGATTTCATACCAAGAAGAATTGACGGTGGGATCATCTGGGATATAAGAAAACAGGATGAGGATATATGTCACTTAGAGACACTATTCAGGAAATCTTTGACCACTATGGCGTAAGAACCTGTAGACACACCAGAAAAGGTATAACATTCCAATGTCCTTTTCATCCTCTGCCCAGTGATGGTAAAAACAATGCCATAATCTATGTGGATAAAGGTTTCTTCAAATGCTTCAACGGCATGTGTGGTGTAAAAGGTTTTCTAAATAGATTCGTTGGGAAGATTGAAAACTGTAGTAATGAGAAAGCAAAGGCTATACTAAAGAAGCGATTCGGTTTCGATTTTGATGAGCTTGTTTTCCAGGATGATGATTATTGGGAAGCAAGTAAAGTTTATTATGCGCTACCAAAGACTTATACTGAGATCAATCCAAAGAACCCATACTTAAAGGAACATGGGTTTCTTTATGAGACACTTTTTAAACTTTCAGTAGGAGAGGATTCAGAGAAACCAAGAGAATTTATTCTCCCGTATACTTTCCAAGGTGATGTTGTTGGATATGCAACTAAGCCTTGGGATAGTGGTGTTGTTTATCCATTGGATTTCCCTGTAAATGATTTTCTTTATGGGTTTGACCAGGCTAATATGTTCCCAGAGGTATATGTGGTTGAGGGACAAAGGGATGTCTGGAGACTCTTTCAATTCGGTTTTCCTGTAGTTGGTTTAAATAATACAGAGTGTAGTAATAAGCAATTGAATCTGCTTATAGATAACTGGGATAAAATTATTATTTGCATGGATGGTGATAAACCTGGTAGAATAGGTGCGAAGAAACTTTGGAAAAAACTGAGGTATCTTGTTGAAACTAGAATTATTCTTCTGCCGGAAGGTTTAGATCCTGAACAGATTAAATCGAGAGAAGAGTTTCTTAAATTTACACGACATAAAGCTTTGAAAGAATGAAAGGATGTTATGACACAGAGAGATAAAATACGTATTTCTGCGACGACACAAGACCGTGGAGGCTGTTGTTACTACAGACTATACTTACCATATAGTTATTTGAAGAAACGCCCAGAAAGTAATATGGAGGGCTTCATATCTAATTTCTTTCTTCACTGGGAGTTCTTTAATAAACCAGGTGCTCCAATGGATGTTCTTGCTACCCAGAACCCTATGTCCCATGAACTAAATGAAAATATAATGGAACTACAGGAAATTGGTTATATTGATATTGATGATAACTATTTCCAGATTGATGAAACAAATCCTTGTTGGTGGGATATGGCACAGCTTGATACAGATCCACGTTTGGCAATGATAGATCAAATGAATCGTGCTCATACAATCACATGTACAAACGATAATCTTAAAGAAGTTCTCTCTAGTAAAGTAAATGATCCTGAAAAGATTAAAGTTATCCCAAATGCTATTCATCCTTTTTATACACTTGATGAAATTAAACAGCAGATAGCGAAGTTTGATAACACCCATAAAATCAGAATTGGTTATTATGGTGGTTTCCAGCATCACTGTGATTGGCTTGAATATGTTAAACCATTTAAAGAGTTCATCAAGAAAAATATTGATAAAGTAGAAGTAACGTTTATGGGTTGGTGTCCAAATGAACTTCTTTATTCTGGGCTGGTTAAGTTCGTTCCTTGGGTTCATGGTAATATGTTCCCTCATCAACTTTTCAATTTCCCATTGGATGTTGTTGTTGCTCCTCTTATGAGAAATAAACTTAATCTTTCTAAGAGTAATATTAAGTATCTTGAGACAGGTATGTATAGAAGATGTTTCCTTGGTGAGAATTATGGACCATATGAAAATCTGAAAGATAAAGAAACCGCTGTTCTTTTCAATGGACCAGAGGATATGATTAAACAGCTCCAGTGGCTTGTTGATAATCCTAAAAATATCACTGCTATAGGTAAAGCAGCATATGATGATGTTATGGAAAATCATACTATGGAGAATACTATTGATCAGTGGGTTGATGTATTTAAGAATATTGCTAAAGTTTCCTGGAACAGAACCCAGTGTGGTTACACAAAAGAAGAAACTGATAGATACGAGAGCAAAATTGATAAGAAAGTTATTGATTACCTTGACCCACAGAAGCTTCTTGATAACCCTTGTGATATAGATAAACCAGAAACAATGATTTACTTTAAGGATATAAAATGATAGTTGATTTGAAGAAACATACAGATAACGTAGTAAATATTGTTACCCCTGTTTATATGCCTGGCGAGAGATTTAATCTCACTATTGAGAGTATGTTAAATCAGACTGATCAAGATTATCGTTGGTATATTGGTTTTGATAAAAAGGCTTCTTATCATAGAGCATTGAAAAGATGTCCTCTTATGAGTAAGCTCGAAACAATGAGCAATGTTACAATCGATGTGAATAATAAACATACTGGTGTCGCTAAGACCAGGAATAGACTTCTTGATAAGATTCATGTTGGTAAAGTTGGTTTCCTTGATTCAGATCAAAGCTATTACAAGGACACCGTGGCTCTTGTAAAAGCCTATAAAGCAGCAGAACCTAAGTTCCATATGGTTATGTTCCCTATGGCTTTCTCATCAAGACCAAAACACATTAAAATGAAGGATCTTGTGGTTAGTGATGGTGTCCCTATGTCAAGACAGGTTCTTGATAGTATGGATGTATTAAAATTGTTCTACAATTATAAGGTTGATGTATCAATGTTATTTCATGATGTAGATAGGGAACTAAGGTTCGATGAGTCACTTGAGACTATGTGCCATAAAGATTACATACTGAGACTTTTTCAAAAGAACCCAGAGATTAAAACACTTGATGGATTCCCGCTGGTCTTTCATTATATTGAACAGCATAAATATAGTCTTAGAAGTATTATGAACCATGAAAAAGGAAAAGCTTTGCTTTTAAGAAAACACCGTGGTATAATAACATCAGAGCTAAGGAAATATAAAGCTACAGATGATTATATTGATGGGTTGTATAATAATCTGAAGTATTAAGCTCAGGTTGGAAACTTGGCTCTCTGGCGGTAACGCTAGGGAGCTTTCTTTTTGGAAGGAGAAAAAGATGGGTTACACTGGGGAAGAGTACGTAGAATATCTTGAGGTTGTTAGAACTTATTTCAGCATAGGTTTCTTTACAATAACGTTGGTTCTTTTTGCCTGGATATTGAATGTTGTTTGTAAGGAGGAAACCGATGGTGACTAAAAATGATATAATTACCATTATACTTTGTTTTACAAAGCTCTATAAAGAAAGTCTTGAAATTGAAAAATTAGGAATTTTCCCTGATTCATTGGTGTTAGTAAAAGAAGAGCTTAATAGTTTATTTACGGAGATCGAACTTTATTTTACAAATGGAAATGATGATAAAAGTCTTGATATTATAGAGATTCTTGAAACAAAATATAAATACCATCCTTATGATATTTATACTCTTATTGAAAGGAGAATTAAAGATGGCAAGTAGGATTTATCATGAAACTCAGATTTTAGATACTATAGAAGAAGCTAAGGATATTTGCCACGGTCTTATTAATACTAACGATAATCTTAAATATAGTATAAAGATATTGAGAGATAGGTTTGATGTATTATTGTGGGATATTGTGAGTCTATCTGATGAATTTTTATATTTTGAACAAACCAAAAAAGCTTTTTTAGAAAATCATTTCAGAGATAACAAAATTATATTATGTGCTATTTTGAAGGAGAATGATGTAAATGGCAAGTAGATTAAAGAGAGCAAGAGACCGTGGGCTAATTAAATGTCCTTCTTTTGTAGCAGGAGGGTGTCAATATGAGGTAATTACAGGCTCATACGCATATGGCTCCAGTAATGATAACTCAGATATGGATATCTATGGGTTCTGTATGCCACCAAAGGAAGTTGTTTTCCCTCATATAAATGGACACATTAAAGGTTTCGATACACAAGTACAGGGATTTGACCAGTTTCAAAAGCACCATGTTATTGATAAAGAAGCTAAGAAAGAATACGATTTTACTATCTTTAGTATTGTAAAATTCTTCAGGCTTTGTCTTGATTGTAATCCTAATATGATTGATACTTTATTCGTACCACAGAATTGTGTTATCCATAAGACTAAAATCGGCGATATGGTTCGTGAGAATAGAAAACTTTTCCTTAGTAAAAAAGCATTCCATACTTTTAAAGGTTATGCTTTTTCACAGAAAAATAAAATGGAAATTAAGAACCCAAAAGAAGGTAGTAAAAGATGGGAATTACATCAGAAATTTGGATTTGATACTAAATTTGCTTCTCATATTATTAGACTTCTTTCTGAATGTGAACAAATTCTTACAGAGGGTCAACTTGATTTAAGAAGAGTTTCAGAGCAACTTATAGCTATAAGGGAAGGTTTTTGGAGTAAAGAACAAGTATTAGGTTATTTTACAACAAAAGAATTAGAGTTAGAAAAGCTTTATAGTGATTCAAAACTTCCTTATGCGCCAAGAGAAAAAGAAGTAAAAGAACTTCTTATGAACTGCCTTGAGGAATGGTACGGTAGTCTTAATGGTTTGGTTATGAGAAAATCAAACATACAGTCACTTAAAGACGATATTGAGAAAGTTTTAGAGAGGTATTAATTATGAAACCAGCACCTAAAACAGTTAAAGAATTTGCAGCCATGCATAAAGAAAAGATGTATAGAATTGAATGTGAGCTTGAATATATTAAAATTACTAAAAATGGACTTAATTTAGCTCCTCTTCCAGAGAAGCTTAGACCAGCAGAACCGAAAGATATTGTTCCTGGGAATGTTATTTGGTATTATACTCCAGGAAAATTTAATTATATGGTTTCTGATAACGATGGAGAACATAAGACGGAACATTTCTGGAAAATCGTTGGAAAAGTCTTTAATACAGGTGATGTTTTCAGAGGCTACTCTGATATAGATGATTGTATTTATGGTGGTATGTATGGTCTTAATAATGCTTTTGTTGAGGTAGAAGATGATAACTAGAAGATCCAGAAAATATCATACACGGTTTGATACAAGATGGTTTGAGATTCATGAGACCAGAAATGATTATTATTTCAGCGGCAAACATGAAGTGTTTATTGAATTTGATGTTATTATGATTATTGAAGATAAATATGCTAAGATAACTAAAGAAATTTGGTGTGCTCCTGTTGAATCAGGGATTGATGATCCAGAGAGACATAAGAAAGCAATGGATAGGTTTCATGAGCTTGTAAGAGCATATGAAGCAAGAGATTCTTTCCCTTCCGGTAGAAAAGAAGAATATCTTACAGGTGTCGCTCTTGGAGGTAAACCAATTGTATGGGAAACCGTCACTGGACCAGAGGAAATGATTCATCACCAACACTTGAAATTAAGGAAAGAGACTGGAGGCACTATGGGGTTTATAACAAACTTCCATAGGTTTGTTTCCAGGAAGGAAGCTGCTGATATTGCCAAAGCAAGAGGGCAGATTAGGAAAGACTTGCGTGATGGAGAACATCAGATGATGGAAAAGTTTGGATTGGATAGTTATTATGTTTGGAAGTAGATATTATGAAATGTAAATGGTGTGGAAATGATTTTGAACCAAAGGATGAGATTCATCATATAAACGATGGTTTTATTGGTGATTGTGATCATAATGATTGGTTTCATGGGCAGTGTGTTTTTGAAATAAGAATGGCTCAGGCTGTTTTTAGAAATGTTCATTCATCTGCTAACCTTGCTGGAATAAATAAAAGACATGAAAATGGAGATATGCTTACTATAGGCGAACTTGATTCTCTTTTATGTGATTACACAAATAGAGCATACACAAGTTGGTTGATGTGAATAAACAGAAAAGATTAATTGGTAGGAAAATAAGGAAATTAAAGAGAAACCAATGGGTAAACGCCCTTAACTGGAAAATTTTTAAAAGATGGTATGTTGAACATCTTAAAAGAGAGCCAGTATTTAAACCATTGAGTTTCAATGATATTGATACATCATTTGGTTTTGAAGAGGCTAGTTTTATACACAACCATGCTTTATGGCGTTCTAAGATGATTCCTTATACACTTGGTTATACATTAACAGAGGTATTATAAATGATAAATTGGAAGAAAGTTAAAAAGTATCTCGTAGGTGGTGCTGTACGTGATAAAATTATGGGTATTGAGGCTCAGGATAAAGATTATCTTGTAGTCGGTGAAACAATTGAATCTATGGAGTCTATGGGTTTTCAAAGAGTAGGTAAAAACACCACTGCTCCAGTTTTCATTCACCCAGAAGACCAAGAAAAGAATGAATATAGTATTCCAAGGAAAGAGGTTTCTACTGGACCTGGGTATAATGATTTCACATACTCAACAGAGAATGTAACAATAGAAGATGATCTTAAGCGTAGGGATCTCACCATCAATGCTATTGCTTATGATGAAGAAACAGATACATACATTGATCCTTTTGGCGGCAAGACCTGTATAGAAAATAAATTTATTTATCCTGTTGATACAGATACTTTCCAGGAAGATCCTGTTAGAGTTCTAAGGGCAGCTAGATTTGCAGCAAGATATTGTTTTAACCTATCATTTGGTTTCCCACCGCTTGTTAAATCAATGATTAAAAAAGGTTTGCTTGATAGTCTTACATCAGAGAGAATTCTTTTGGAGCTTAAAAAAGCCCTTACATATAGAAGAAAAGATTATAAACCTAGTGACTTCTTTAGATGTCTTATTGAGCTGGGATGTCTTCATGTTTGTTTCCCTTTGCTTGATAAGATGAGAGCCGTACCACAACCAGCAGAACACCATGCCGAAGGTGATGTTTTTGAACACACCATGCTTGCTATAGATAGAGTATATGATTATGCACTCACTTTTAATTTCCCAGAAGAAAAGCTATTCTACGTTATGATGAGTGTTCTTTATCATGATATTGGTAAGATAGAGACACCTTCCGAAGAATGGCCTAAACATCATGGTCATAGTAATAGAGGCATTGGTCTTCTTAAGGAAGTTAAGGAAGAATTAAAGCTTTCAAATAAAGTTTATAATTTTATGGAATTTGCAGCTAAAGAACATATGTATTTTCATAATCTTCAGGAAATGTCTGCTAGTTCCTTAAAGAAGCTTCTTGATAGAATGAAAGTAATGCATACTTATGAGTTTCTTGAATTGTTCTTTATGGTAGGATGGGCTGATGAGAATGGTAGGCAGCCTATAGATTTTGTAAGAACTTTAAAGTGTATTAATAATATAAAAATGCTTTGTAATATTGCATGGGAATATCGTCAAGTTAAATTCAAACCTGATGTTCCTAATCCTTTAGATCGACTTACTCAGGATAGAGTAGCTGCTGTTAAAAGAGGATTAAATGGAGATGATAAAATGTTGTATATATGCTATGGCAATAAAGCAGGATTCATTGAAATAGAAAATGTCGGGCAGGGATCGCACTAACACTGGTTTTTCACAACGGAGTTAAGGCTCCTGACTTCTGCGATTTGCCCGACTAAATTAAAATCTTAATGTTTCTTTAACTGGCTCAACTACAACTGGTCTTATCAATACATCTCTTAGCATTAACCACCATCTCCTTGGGCCTCTTGCGGCTTCTATACAGTTCTTAATTCGTATAGGAGCCTTTTTAATTGCCTTGAAAATAATAGCAGCTTCAGATATTGATATATGACCTTTTGCAACAGCCTTTATAACATCCGCTCTTTTCAAGAGAGCGGATTTTACTTTACAATATCCTCAGAATCTTCAATAGCTTCTTCTAAACCCTTACGGTCCTGGTGAACACCTTCACCGATAAGTTTAACGGCTGCTTCTTCTGATTTCTTGAGTTCCAGTCCAAAACCTTCAAGAAGTACTCTTGATCTTTCAACAAAGAGATCATCTTTTTTGGTTTTAGTATGAGGAGCTATTTTCTCAACAATATCATGAATTTCAATAGCAAATTTCTTGATGACTTCAAGTTTGTTGATTTTCTCCTGGTGCCGGAGACTTAATGCATATTTTACCAGGGCAATAATAGCCATAATAACAACTACAAGTTCCCGAACAACTTCTACTGTAAGTTCCATAATCTTTTCCTTTCTTTATGTAATAATAATACAATAATCTTTTTGTTTTTACTTTTTCTTTAATTTCCTGCTTTTTTGGTCACACCAAAGAAGACAAACATTACAACAAACAACACGATTAAACCTAAGAGTTCCATAGCTTCACCTCCTAATTATTACGATTAAGACTATCTGTAAGCTTCTTTTTTATATCCTCTATGATATCCTTTACCACAAATTCACTAAGGGATGTTTTCTCAGCTATTTCTTCTTCTGTATACCCGTCGAGGAAATATTGTAAGATAGCAGCACGTTTCTTTTTTCCAACTATCTTCCCTTGTCGTTTCTTAACTTCTTTGTCTTTGAACTTAGCTTTTGGGAATTCTTTCTTTCTGTAAATAAAACCACGGCCAAGACAATCTATACATTGAAGACACTTACCCTTACTATCTTCTGTTCCCTCGATAACCCCAGTACCATTACAGGTCTCACATTTTATCTTACGTGAGTTCTTTTCATCTGCTTTTTTATTAGCATTACGTTTCTTTTCAGAGTCTTGTTCTTTCGATTCTTTTTGCTCTTGTTTCCATAATTTACTCTTTCTAGATCCGTTTTTAAATTCACCAAAAACTCTCTGTAGATCCATGAGTGCCTTTCCTGGTTGATGTGTTTATCTATAAATCCATGTCTCCTGAAAATCAAAAAAATCTTCTCTTGGTTGGAAGTGCATATAATCTTTAAGCTTCCATCTTCCTCCCCATTCAAATCCAACAGATTCAAATATATCAACTATACCCATAGGTATACTAGGCTTAAGGGATTTTACTTTATTTTCCTCTGGGTTTATATCGAAAGCTATTCCGAAAGTATGTAAGCTTAATGGGAGATGAGGGTTGTTTCTTATGTGTCTTGGGGCGAAACATTGAAATACTTCTATGTACTCGTATTCATGTAGAAATGTAGCGTTTCTAACAATAGCATGCATAGCTGTTTTTAATGCTGGTATTATAAGTTTGTTACAATAAACTGGCCTATACAATCCCTCTATTTCTACCTTCTGAAAATATTTGCTTTCCCAAGAAGCATCAAATATTTCTATCCACCCATTTGGCATTTCCTCGTATTTTGGTGATTCCCCATCACAGAATAATTCCACTGCTTTCTTAGTCTTTAAAGTCATTTCTTTCCTTAATGATCATGTCCCTGTACTTAACAGCTTGTCTCATATCCCAGAACAGTATCATTTCTTTTGTACCAGGCATAAGCAAAACACAAGGGAAGTTTGCTTTTGCTCCAAAAGGATCATATTGTTCAAGAGAATAAAGAGCCTCAGTGTTATATGTACCGGAAATTAAACAAATTCTTTTCCTGTTTCTTCTATAATGAATACTACATGCTGGTTTATGTATATGTGCGGCACAGTAAATGTCACACTCATCAACATCCATAAGTTTATAGACACCATGAAGAGGATTGATCGCAGATCTACCTTTTGGTCTATGGTTAGCAAGAACTTCATATACAGCACCATCGATATCTATAATTATTTTAGCGAAACCACCGTGGAATGAGATACCGACAGTATTACAAGCTTCTTTAAGCAAATTCCTACAACCATGGCCACGGTTATGAGAATCATGGTTCCCAGAGATAGCAACAAGTATTTGGTCTTTAAGTGAATCTAGGATCTTCAAAGTACAATCATACTGCATATCAGGGGAAAGACTCTGTGAAAGAACAGCTTCCAGATTCTTATTGAATTCAAGTTTATTCTCTGAGAAATCTCCTTCAAGGATTATTTTTATATCATTTTCAACTATAAACTGAAAATCTTTCATCATTTTTGGAAAGTCTGTACCAGAAGAGCCTATGTGATGATCACCCATTGGGGCAAGAATAATTGGTTCATGGAATTTGAAAGATTTATCATACTGAAAATTCTGAATCTTCTTTGTTATATCTGAAGATTTCTCTGCGAGATCTTGATAATCCTGAATTGTTACACCAGGGATACCGATTTTAGATTCCTCCGCTGGGTTAAAATCTCTCTTTTTGAAACTAAGGTTGTTCCTGGAAGCCATTTTATATATTCTATCTACACGTCTTCTTTCTTCCTCTTTGCTGTTTGTAGGAGGGAAGTATTTCAGATAGTATCTACATGGTCTTACTACCCCTCTTTTAATATCATATTTTAATTCTTCAAGAATTTTTTGCATGGTAGCAGACATTTTTTACCTTCTCTCGTCTCTATTTGTAGAGTTTGAAAAAACCTATAATGGATATAACAGCAAGGATGTACATTTCAAATCTTGTTATTTTTCCAGACAATGTATCAAAAGATTTTTTTAATACTGATAATGCTGATTTATTATCTGTTGCAGATTTTTCAACATCTTCAATTGTGCTTTCAGATTTACCAATGATATTTTTCTTACAGGTATCTACACATTCATCAACATAGTCTTCAACATTATCAAGAAGATTCTGTTGTTGGTCTGTGCAGAATCTAAACTGCTGTAACTTTAGCTTCTCTGCTTTGAGTTCCTGTGCTGCTTGATTCTCAAGAATTTTATCTATCTTACTTATAATCATACGTTTAAATTCTTGTTCTTCTTGTCTTTCCTGTTTATGTAATGCCATATGTTCTTTATGGGAATCACAATGATTAGTCTCGTTCATAATCACCACTTACCATTCAAGTATTAATTTTAGTTTCGTTCCAATTTCGTCTGTATCGTAAGCTATTAGAGTAATCCAGTGATTTTTATATTCCACTGTGATTGGTAATTGTTCTAATAGCCAAATTTCTGCTTGTATGCTGTCTAAACCTTTTGGCATATCTTCATCGAGGAAAAATATGAGTGTGCTAACATTGGCTCTATACCAAAACCAGTCTGTTCTCCAATCACTTCCATCGAATAATTGTGCTATCTCTGGTTTAATATTGTTAAGGACAATAACAGGGCCACGGTTACTATCTGGATGAATACCTGTCCTGAATTTTACTAACCACTGTCTATCTTTAACTCTGGATAATTCTGCATTGGCTGTATCAGGAGATTTGAAAGATGTTGCAACATAATAAGCACCTTGGACAGAGCCGTGATTCCCACCAGAGGAACCACATCCTGACAGGATAAGAGGCAACGATAGAATGCACAGAGCAATGATTAAAAATGCAATTCCGACGATGAGCTTTTCGAGTCTTTTCATAATCTCCCCTTTTCCTCTCCCCTGGTTGATGTAGTGAGGCGGTGTCCTGGGAGTTGGACGGAAATGAGATCAACCACTGCTTTTACCGCCTAACTAAATTATAATGCGTTATTCAGGCCCAAGCAACCCTGATGTGGGAAACCAAAGCTCGTTGTGAATGATTCCGACTCCACCGGTCTTTGTGTCACCCGCTGTGAGCCTTTCAATCTTGTACAGCATCCCATCATGCTTGGTTCTATTTGCGTGGAACGACGACATGTCTATTGCGTCCTCAACGTAGGCAACGGAAAATTGATTTGCAATGCCTGACGAGAAGTTAATTACTTTATCGTGAACAACATCAGCAGCAAGTACAGACATTACCCTGCCTGCATACAGGTGCCACATAGATATTCTGAATGTCACCTGACCGGTGTTGGTGTTGACATTAAAAAAGTGGAGATCACAATCTACAAGCCCCTGTTTCGGCCCTGCTGGATCAAAGTCCCACCCGTGGCCGAGATGAATCATCTCATAGTAAACATCACCTGCTGCAAACTCAAAATAATTTATCTCATCACCACTGCCGGAAATGTCCAGCTTTTCGTTTGTGCACCAACCGACAGGCATTGTGTTTAATCGCCAATTCCCGGCGACAGCGAACATGTGTTCTATTTTTCCGTTTGACTCGGTATAACAGTTAATTGTATTTGCCATGCTCACCGCCTATGGGTTCGTAGCAATGGTAACAACATCGCCATCGTCGAAGATTATTTTAAAGTTTCCATCTGACGAATCAAGATACAGCTTGCATTTACCGCTTGCAGGTGTAGCCGGTGTAGCCTCTTCCTCGAACTCCAACACATTCTCAGCAGGAGCAGTCCCACCGATGGAGATACCGTAGCCGTCTGCTGTTTCGATACCACCAGTAAATTCAACTGGTGCTAAAGGAGATGCTTGACCACCAATTTGATCAATTCTGGCGTTACCGGAATAAAACCCATCAGCTTCAAATGTTCCTCTAGCCAGGAATCTTGTTCTGGAATCATCGAACGTAATACTCCCCGTATTAGTCCCACCATAAAACGTCAAGTCCACATCAACATCACTCGCACTTGCAGCACTTGTCGTGACCTCAAAACGCTTTGCACTTGAATCATGATACTCAAGTACGTCTTGCGCTACCACACCACCATCGAAAGTACCTTTGCCAGAGCTGTCGATGCTTGCGACTGTAGTCGCTGATGAGTCTTGAAAGAGGAATGATTTGGTGTTGTCACGGAGTTGTGCTATCCAATCTTTTGTTGGCGTGTACGGCTTAAAAGATCCAGCTGAAATATCTCCAATAGCTCTATATGCTCCTGTAGTTAGGGCTGTACCAGATTTATAAAATTCAAATACTTCTGCCCCTTCAGAGTCTTGTATGCTAAATATCTTTGTCGCACTACTCCCACTTGGCAGCCTCATCACGTTGGGAGAGCTGTCATCACAGGGGAGTATAGTGCCTATTTTCGCCTCGCCTGTTGTGCCCGATGGTTCACAGCCTACGCCGAAACTATCGACCTGTAATCCACCAGAATTATCAAATGTTGTTATAGCAGTACCATCTTCACTCTGAATTTCCAAAACATCATCTGTAGTTGATCCACTTTCAGGTTTAATTACAACAGGGGTATTAGCCGTATGTGGCTCAAGTGTAGAAGATTTTACATACAATAACACATCTAATGAGTTCAGTTCTGCATCATCATCTGTTTGAATACCAGTTCCGTCTACTATAACCTCGTTACCAAATTCAGCATAACAAGGAGCCAGTGTTAATAGGAATATGATTAAAATATTAATAAGTTTCATGTTTTCCTTTCTATATTAAGGTACAGGAGTAAGATCAACTGTAAATTCATTACCGGAAGAATCTTTAAATCTTAACTCTTGCGCTGTAGAATCGAAATAGATTGTTCCACCCGATGAAGGCGCTGATGGAGCCGTCTGCTCTGGGTAGTTGATACCTTGCGGGTGCTTTGATGGGTCTGATGTGGTATCCCCGTAGTAACCTTGTGTAGATGTCATGTAAGAGAGGCTATCTACAGGCTGACCCTCAATTGCACCAGAAGCAGCCACTCCGTCACTGAATACCCATTTATTCGCGGAATCATCCCACCTGTATGTATGCGCTGCTAGAAGCTTGTCATAGACCGTGAATATAGTATCAATACTATTCACATCAGTCTCAGCAGTAGTTAGTTTGCACCTATCAACGCCGTCGTCTTGCTCCATTAGGACTATTCCGAAATTATCTCTGGCCCTGAATTCCATATCACCAGAGGAAGAACGGAAATAACCAGCTCTCATTTCTCCCGAAACATCATTATTTGTAAAATATCCCTGAAGGAATCTTTTGATACTTGAGCCGTCATACCCAAGATATAGCGTCCCATCGGTATCTGGTGCTATATTCCCTCCGACCTCAAGGCCACCCTGAGCAACTACATTCCCTTCATCGTCCACAAGGAAGAGTTTCGTGGCTTCGTCGCCGAATGCCTTGATATTCCAATCTTTACCTATGCGAAGGTAGTTTCTATTGTCTAAATAAAGCTTTGGTATAACATAGTTTATTGTCAAACCACCGCCTGTATTAATAGTTGCTACGACTTCGCCATCTGCGCGCTTGATAACCAGCACCTGTGTTGAGTAGTTTCCCTCTTGAAGCTCTATAACAACCGGCTGCCCGTCGTCCTTCGGCTGAATCTCAGCAACCTTTAGGAGAGGCATTTCAGCATAGAGGGCAACATCAAGGAAATCCATCTCAACGCCACCATCACTACCAAATGTTGTAATCTCTGTGCCATCTTCAGATTTTAAAATTAAAACATCATCAGAAGTTGAGCCAGTAGGTGATTTAATAACTAAAGCTTCAGTCAAATCACCAGCCTCAATTTTATCAAGTGTTAAAGTACCAGCTTCACCAGAGGCATTATAATTAACCCCAAGTGAATTTAATTTAGCATCATCATCAGTCTGGATTCCATTTACCACACCAGTCTGGATTATATTGCCACGAAATTCTGCACTACAAGGCAGAGTACTAAGGCAGAACATTAATATCGCTGTTAAGAAAATATTATATCTCATCCTATATCACCTTATTTCTTAATGTCTCTGATGAAAAATGCGTCTATTTTCAGGTCATCTGTGCTTGAACCACTTGAAGTAAACTTGAATCTGACAAAAGGCATATGGGCAAGACCATTAAGTTTAACAGGTGTTGCTCCTAGTGATGTTACAGTAGCAAAAGTAATAGGCACAGGAGCAGCAGCAAAGCCATCGTTCTTATGGATTGAATATTCTGCCGTTACTGTAAAATCAGGTGCAGCAGATGTTTCACTAGAACATCTGAGCCAAAGACCATGATGATCCGAATCTGTTAGTTTTGCAGATGTTGTGTAAGCAGTTGAACTAGCAGATAAATCAATAGATTCTCTGTTATTTGCTCCAGTGTTCATGAATACAATATGATCTCTATCTCCTGCTTTATCTGCATCTGTAATATCTGCAAAGCAAGTTCCTGTAAAAATCATTACAAATAGAATAATCCATGTAATTTTCATTAATTTTCCCTCTTCTCTTCCTCTTTCAACGATTCGTCGATTTTAATTATTCTTACAAAATCAGTAAATTCCAGTGGTAAATCTTTAACATAATCTGGCTCAAGTTGACTTTTTGACAATTCTGGTAAGTCGCCATTGATCAACTTATTTGTAAACAATTCAGTCTTATGTTCTTCTATGTTATATGGATTTCCTCTCATATCAAAAAGGATTATCTCTAAATTTTCAGGTAATTGTTTTCCTTTAAGGTATTCAGTAAAAGGATGTGGTTTAGCTTTGATGAGTTCTGGATCATCCTTTCTATCTTCCGAAACAAACCAATGTGGATCTCTACAAAGCCAGTTTGCGACTATTTCACCTGTTTCTTTGTTTCTAAGCGCAAAATCAAAATAACCGAAATCCTCTAAATGAAAAAACTTATGCGGTGGTGAGTTGGTTATATAAGTTAATTTTCCAGTGTAATCAACATAGCCATGATTACTACTACCATCAAATATGGTTAATCTAGTATTTAATCTGATACCTCTATTAAAGTAAACTGTTTCACTTGTTCCAGATGTCGGTACACCAGGATCACTTTCTATTTCTGAAAAGAAAGTTATCTTACCTGTGAATGTGAAGTAATCATCATCGTCAGCTTGTGTTGCTACTGCTGTTATACCCCTTGGGCAAAAGTGGTGATCAAGGCCGGGGCTTTCTACCTCGTAGATTATATCAAATGTGTTATTTGGTATTTCAGCACTCCATGTACCGTTTGCATCATACCAACCAAGTCTTACACTAAGATTCACCTCAGAAGTTTTAAGTCCTGTATAAGGGATGTCTTTATGTTTTCCTAAATCTGTGTCATCTATAGGAGACCATGTATGCTCTAATGATAAAGCGTCTCTTAGACGTAATGTATTGTTTTTAACCTCATTAGCATCTTGATATCCATAGATCTGATCAAGAATGAAGTCATTTATTTCTGTAAAATTTTCAGACATTATTACCTCTTTCTTTATGTAATAATAAAGTTTATTTTCCCATGGTTTTTATTTTCTCTTTATTTTCTTAACAGAGGCTTTTTCCATCGGTAGAATCATCAGACATTTTACCTGGTGTCACATATACACCATCTCTATCAGCAAGATATAGATATGTTCTCTCTGTTTCAGTTGCGTCAGCCCACAGAGTTGTAAAAGCTGGTACAGTATCACCGTCTCTATCTCCAAGAAAAGCACAGTTAGTAGCAAGATCCTGAATATTATCTACAGTAACTTTAAGTTTATATTCATCAAGATCCATTTCAATATCTGTGATATTACAGAGATGAGCATCCCACCCAACCGTATCTGATTTATCTTTACTTATAGACACACCATCATAATGTGTAACTCTTATTCTTTCAGCAAGGTCTTTATCAAAAGCTTCAAGAGGTAAACTGAAAGTAGCACTTGGTCTACCGTTTTTATACCTAAGCAAAAGTCTATTTGCTATAGCATCAGCTCTACTAGAGTCTCTAAGCCATTTTAATTCAAGATAATCGTCTTCCCAGTCTATTATGCTACCAACTCTACTGATAGAATCTTCATCCGAAACAAGATTGTTATATTCCCAGGAATTATTATCATCTTTATATTGATTACTGTAATTAAAATTACATCTATAGCGAATCCGATTAATAAGATTATCTACACCAGTGCTGCATTTGAAACTATTTGCAAGAATATCTATTTCATCAGTAAATAATGTGGATTCAGTATCATATTTTTGAGCTTTAAACAAATATAGGGATATCTTACCGTCTTTATCTGGGTACATTTGGATATTATGGGAGATAAGCATATCAGCTATAGTTTCTTCTGCGTTTTCAGATTCAACTATAGCACCAGCCATTAGTTGAGTATTCTGTGTCAGAAGAGTTTGTATATCCTGGAAATTAGTTGTGTTTATTCTACTGCTTGGTAGTCCCATATGGACAGTAAGTAAATCATAAATACAATCAGTTACGTCTTCCATCAAGGTACTGTATGGAGAACCATCAATTGTTTTACCATGAATATTTATTGCTATATTCTCTGGGGCAACTGATACTTCTACATCATTTCCACCAGAATCTATATTTGTAATATCTTCTTCCCAAGGGTTCTTCCATTCATTATTTGCTGAATCTGTAGCATCTGTTTGTTCAACCATAGGTACTTTAATTAAACAGAATGTTTTGTTATTTACTACATAGGAATAGTCAAACTCATAACCAAAATCACTATCTGATGGATCTATGGGAACTTTATCATGATATACTGCACCTGTTCCGTTTTTACATGCATGGCCAGCTACACCATAAAGAACATAGGGTGCTGAAGTATCAGTATCATATTCTCCTAGATTTATTATCGGTAAAGCACCTATATTAGATTCAACTTCACCATATATAATACTAGCTGGTTTAGAATTATTACCATCGTCAATATTTGAAAAATCTTCCTGTAGATAAAGTTCAGTCGGTAGATCAATAAGATATGGTTCAAGAGTATCTGTAGCTTTTATGGTACATTTCTTTTTATTAAACTCAATATTACTGATATAGGTTTTAGATAATTGAAGAAACTCGCTTTCAGAATCTTCTTCTGTTCCAATTCTTATATTAACTTCATTTTTAAGAAAATTACTTGGGCCAGCAAGATTACTATATATACCAGCTATTTTTTCATCTGTATCAGCAAGTTCAAAGCTAGAGCTAGGTAATTCAACTAAACCCTCACGTTCAGATATTTTTCTAGTTATTTTTCCTGCTTTAAGTAGTCTTCCCTCCCAATATTTTCCGTTTTCTGTACCAACAATATCTATTTTGCTTGTTCTTAAAACCTCATCAGTATCCTCATTGTAAGTTGCAAATCTATCAATCTGAATACCATTAAGTTCAAAACCATTTGCAGACTTAACATATACTTTGAAATTCTTAATAAGATTAGTATCTTCTGTCGTTGTTTTCTTACTGTCGAACTCAATATCATCTTCAATATGAAATTTAATATCATTCCAACCAACGATGAAATTTGTATTATCTTTCTTGTAGAACCTTGAGTCTGAATAATCATAATTTACAGAAGAAATAAGGTTAACAGAGTCTATATTTGCAAGGGTTTCTTCATCTGGCACATAAAGCTTGAACCCTATGTAATTACTATTAGTCAAAGAATCGTTGAACTCTGATACGATGCCTCCTTGGAATACTTTATCACATTCGCAGGTTATAGCTCCTAGTTTTACACCAGAGAACAATGCCGTGGATCTTGATGTTTGTATTCTAAAATATATTCTCTCAATATTCATCAAGTCGTTTGGCTGCTCTGGTTCTCCAGAAAAGTCATACTCGATGACATTCCACTCGTCTGCTTTAATTGAAGATATTGGAACCTCTGATGTATATAAACCAGATACACTAGATTTATCTTTACATAGAATCATCCTGAATTTTGTAATTTGAGAATGTGCCGCAGAAGGAACATAAACAGCTTGGTAAACTTTCTTCATATCTCTGAATGAAAGACTACATACTGTGTCGTCAAGATTCCATTTTAGCTCGTTTGTTGTTTCGAGTGTTTTAGCTGCCTCAAGATATATCTGTTGTTGGTATCCTCCATCTGTTTTTCTTGTTAGAGTACCACTGCTTCCTTCAATCGTGTAAGGTGATGTTTCCGTATATCCTAAATATGGAAGCTCTCTAAAATTATCAGAGAAACACCCTCCAAAATAAACAACTGTATTTATTTTGCTGGTAAGATAAAATCTTAATTCTACTTGTGTTATTCTACTGAGTTTCGGGTTTCCACTTACAAACATTTCACCAATCATGGCAGAGTCTTTTCTATCACCTGTTGAAAGCTTCATTTTCAAAAGATTCCACTCACCATCAACAAGTAAAGAAAAATCTGGTTGTAAATAGAAATAGTCAAAACTTCCTGTTTTTAGTAGTATTGTCGTAGTACCAGAAGCAACATTTGACCAGTCATCAGAATACAAGGCAAAATAGATATGTTCAGTATCAGAAAGATCCATGTATACTGGAATTTGTGTCAAAGTTAATGTTGTCTGGTCTGAATCGAATTTCCATGATCCGTCACCAGAGAAAATCTTATCAGTAGACCATTCATCGAAACCACTAGAAGGTGTTGTGTCTTCTGTTGGCTGGATGATTTCTTTGTATGGTTCTCCGTCGAATGTTCTAAGGTTGCTGAAAATAATATCACCAGGAGAAAGAGAGCTTGACGAAACAGTATCGAATCTTATTCTTCCTAATCTTGGAGTAACAGCCCCGTAAGTGTTATCTCCTCTAGGAGTATCATCTTGAGTGACCTGATCCACAGTCCAAGCTAGGGTATTCCAACCAACTCTTATATTATGATTCGTTTTATTTTTACTCAAAATTATCTGATCGTCTGCAAATCTATCTTTATCAACAGTTCTTGCAATATGAAGTTCTATATCGTTTGATATCTTAGCTAGAGTAGCAGAGTCTTTTATATAAACATCAAGAAGAATTCTCTGATGTTTTTTTAAAGTACCATGCCAATCGAAACTAAACCAAGCACTTGTACCAGAAGATGATTTGGTACAGGTTATACCATATTTATTGTAATGATTTATCTCAGTTGTTTCTATTTTTGTAAGATAATTAATTATTGTGGATGGGGTAAATAATACGTAATAGAGTAGATTTCGTTCTCTATGACAATTTCTAGTATCATCGAGCCTGTTTACAATAAAATAATCAGGTCTGTTTCCGAACCTATATGGGACAAGTTTTGGTTCGCAGATATCGACATTACCAGAACCAGATACAACCTCAATACCTATGTAGTCAATTGTGTCTGTGTATGAATCCATCTGGAATTTAACAGAAAGTCTTTCCCATGCGCCAGTTAATGTATTTCTATCGCTGTATAGATATGTTCCACCTGTCATATCAGATGTTCTATATTTAAGCCTAACAACCGCTTCATTTTTACAATATACTAAAGCAGATAATTCTATATCTCCATCTGTGTTAGGATATAATAATAGGTCTGCTGGTGCCGTAGGAATACCATTCTGATTATTTGTTTTTTCCTGATACATGCTCCATAGTTCAGAGCTTGTATTGTTAACTCTCAGAGTGTTTGCATCTTTGTAGTTTCTTACATTGCTCTCGATGTTTTCGTGATCTGAGACACTTAGGAAATCTGATTCGCCAGCAAATTCCCAATATAATGGTTTCCATCTCCCAGAAGAATAGTTCCATTCTTTCAAAGAAGTATTTTGTGTTTTACCATAGAATTTATTATCTCTTTTCACCGTTCTAAGATTAGCCATTTTAAAATCTGTTAAAGTGTCTGTGCTGTTATTTGTTATTATGCTTAAAGCAAAATAGTCTAATGCTGAACTTTTAAAGTGTCTGACAGGAACATTAAAATAGCACGTGCTCCAATCTGTTGTTTCGTTTTCATCTGGATTTGATGAAATATTTTGTTCTATATTGAAATCATTCCCAGAGTTTCTATATATTCTGAATGAGTCTAATTTAGCTTCATCAGCAGAAGAAGATGCTTTCCAATCAACTGCCATAAGCATAGAATGTCTTATATCGCATTGGTTTGAATTTGTAGAAGTTAGAAAAGCAACGTTTATATTAGCTTTCGTATCTCCTGTTGTTTTATCAAATTGAAGGACTGTTTTTGAATTCATGGCAGTAGTATCTTCGACCACTTCTAAATTACTAGCAGAAAGAGATCCTGATACCAATACACTATGATTAAATAGACCTACTGGTAAATCAACACTGTTTGCCTTGTCTCCTGGGAATAGAAGAGAATCAAATGTAACTCCTGAAATTATATCAGTTGCATTATAACAAATAAGACCAACTTGTATTTTAACTATATCGTTATGATACTCATATGAGTATGGATTACCTGTTACCACATTACAAAACGCTAAGTTGATGTAGGCAGTATTCCACCCAGCTTTAACGCCTTCAAAGTACCATAATTTTCTATTACCATTATTTTTATAAACATCTATCCTACATGAAGCCAGACTACTCAAATCTGCTTGAGGCACATAAAAACTAATCTTTAATATCTGTGACTTAGATAAATCGAATTCTGTATAAGTCTTTTCAGCAAAGGCTTCTTTTGTACTAGTAGAGGTTTTTGCTATTTTTACCGATGAAGTACCAGTTCTTACATTTGTTGTATCTTCGCTAATAACTGAAGCATAACCAGACACACTAGACCATTCCGTATAATCTGAGAAATCTTCAATTGTCTCTTCAATATAGCAATCTGGGCCGTTGTATATTCTGAATGCATCCATCCTTATATCTAAAACATCGGACGAACCAGCTTGTATTTCAAAAAGGATGTTATCTAATGAAACATTTTCATCAAAGGAACTTGTTAGTGTGTCTGCCGTTCTGGCCACATCGTAAGTTAAAACATTCCATCCTGCGTGGAAAGATCCGTGTTGTTCTGGTAAGAATCTAGCCCATTGGCCACTGGTAGAACTCTGGAATTGTAGATGAGCAGAGGTTATTTTCTGTGCATCTGCATCAGATTCAAAATAAACATTGAGAGCAAGAATACCGTATTTCTTCCAGTCTGCCAAGTATGTTCCCTCTACACCAGAGCTTGTCTTTAGACCACACCATGTCCCAGTGTTTGTTTTGGTGAATTTTAAACATCTGGTTCCTTGGGTATAGTTATCATCTTCTCTTTCAAGATTAGATGCACTGCCTAATATGGTGTAGTCTCCTTCATCCTCAAAATCTTTTATGATAATGTCGTCATAACCAACGTCAAATTTCACAGAAGAGTTTCCAGACCACTCTGTTGTTTTATCCAATTCAATGTTTTTAGAAAAATGAAATGATCCAGGAAGCGTGTCTTCAAAATCAGAAATGAATTTATCCATAGCATCGTATTGTAGATCTAAGAGCACCAGAGGCTCAACAGACTGTTTTTTAAGGTTCTCGTATGACATTATACCCCTTTTAGGTTACATCGTCTCTAATGGCTTTAGCGTAAGGTAAACCAACTATTTCCAGACCTTCAACGTCATTAACGTCAACAAAGGTTAATTTTCTGTTAAATTCATTTTGAAGATTCCCGTAAATAACACCTAATTGTCCCGAGCGTGTATCCCAGAAAAACAATACTGGGTATCTACTGCCATCTGCTTCTTCAAATAAATCATAAAGCTCTATGACCGTATCATCTCTTATTAAAGAGAAATCAATATTCTTAACAGACTTTATACTATTCAAATGATATATCCATTTGGCTTTAAAATCTGTAAGATGGGTGATATTATTATATTCTGTTTCAAATTCAACACCCCAGAAGAAACATTCAGAAAAATAAACTGGTTTGCCTAAAATTACCTCGCCTATTATTATGTTGTTATCATTATCAAGGTCTATTACTTTTAATACATAATAGGATGCAGTCACTTCATTTGAGAATTCGTAAATTATTTCTTCTTTATTCCACGGTATATTTTCAGTAGTGAGTGTAGTAAGACTATCACCATAGGATATACTTATGATTGCACTGCTGGAAATATTATGGCCAATAATAGCTAAATGTGTTGATTTCATTTCTAATTCAGGGGTAACAACATCTAAACTATATTCGCTTTTCATTATTATTTCTATTGTATTACTAATAAAAACAGCAGGTTTATTTGGAATTGAATTTGATATGTTATCAACAGGGAAACTTGCTAGTTCTTGGTTAGATGTTATTTTACATAAAGAACTTTTTAGATTATTGTAACCATCTTTAAAAGTTGAATTAAAAAGTATATCTATGTTTTTAACATACATAGATACTTGAAAACTTGTATTTGTTGTTTCAGTTGGTGTAAATCTAACAAGTATTATATCATCATCAGGTGTTGTATTTTCGGCATCTACTGTTGCTTTTAATTCACCATCTATATATACCAACCAATTTGTTCCAGAAGCAAAAATATTATATCTATGCCATTCTGTTGCATCTATAGATATTGTAACGCTATCTACATTTGTATAAGCTACTATTTTGTTATCAAGAGTATCTGTAGTTGATTTCAATGCAAGATAATGAGTATCTTTTTTTGAGTTATCTATATAAACAAATGTGTGGCCTAAAGGTGATATACTTCCCTCAAGTTTCATATCAAATTTAACATTAAAAAAAGAATCTATTTGTTTGTTTCTTATAGTCTTAGGAGAATATAAACCATTATTTGAAAAATCTTTTGTTCCATCAAGAAATAAAGCATTGTCTATTATTTGATTTTCAGCTAAAGTGGCCGATGGGTTATATGCAATATACCAATCATCTGTATCTGTAGGAACATTATAATAATCTATACTATCTGCTAACTCATCACCAATATAATTGATCAATACTTCAAAGTTTGGAGATTTATCTAATATATATCCAGCATCTTGAGACATAATTATCATCCTTGCGTTTTAAGAGATTTTTTAATTGCTCTGCGAATTTTTGCATTACCAGTGAAAGCTTCTATCATTACTTCTTCAGATTTATTCTTGAAGCTTTCATAATCAGTAGCATAAACATTAAACATATAACTATTTCCACCCATGTTGCCTTTACCTGCTGCCATGTTTCTAAATACGTCACTAGCATTGTTATCAAGAATTACTTCCCCAGGAGAAACAGGAGCCATTCGGTTATCACGACCTGTGAATGTTCCAGGAACACCAGCCATTGAAGTACCATTAAAGAAACCAAGGCTTCCTAACGGACCTGTTGTTTCTTTCAACTGATCTTTTGCTATGCTAAGGAAAAGCTCACTAGCTATAAGCCCTGCAAACCCTGGTCCAACTTCCCAACCACGGGCTACCGCTGATGTTTGTGCTTTAGCAGCAACCATTTTAGCACCAGCAGCATTTTGCTTCTTTTCAAGTTTCTCTGTAAGTTTAGTGTAAATTAATCTTTGAACAAGCATTTTACTTAATGCAGCCATAAGACTAGCAAGGATAGATTTACCCATGTCCTTGAATGCATCTTTAACATCCTTGGTTTTATCAATAAGACTTGTAAAGACACTTTGAAGACCAGACTGAAGTGTGTTTGCTATATTCATCATTGTGTTATTAAGTATTTCACGGGTAGTTCCCCACGAACGAACAGCAGCCTCAAGAGATAAGTTAATAGATTCTGAGAAACTGGCTGTATTTTCAGCTTTAGCTCTAAGAATTTCAGCATATTTTTTACTACCAACATCAAAGCTTTCAAGAAACTGTCTCCATCCTGCTCCTATATCTTGTCCCTGTTCAAGTTGTTTAAACTTCTCTGTCATTGCTGAAAGCTGTTCAGTGCCAAGAGTTTTAGCATATTCAAGATCCTTGAATCTCATTTTCTCAAGTTCTTTATAATAAGCAGCATGCTTTTTAAGGTCTTCTTGAAGTTCTTTATCAAGAGCTTTTTGTCTTTCTTCGGCAGCTTTTTTTCTACCGTCTGCTATTTTCTTATAGTGATCATCATAGAATTTTGCTACTTTTTCTTCCTGTTCAAGCAGTATTGCTATATTCGATGAACTGCTTTCTTGATAATATGTTTTCTCTTCATCAAGAATCTTTTCAAGTTTCTTTACAGAATCTTTTTTAAGGTTTATGAGGTTAAGAAAACCACCAGAGTTTTCAAATTTTCTAAACTCTTCATCGAGACTTTTGAATTCATCAGAGAATATACCTTTGCTTTTAGCAGTCTGTGTCATTTCATAACGAAGTTTATCAAGATGAAGTTTATTCAGTTCAATATATTCATCCCATGTTGCTATTGTTTCTTTAAATTCATCATCGCCAAGAAGAGTAGCTGTGAGACCAAATCTTTCAGTAGTGAGCTTCTGTTTAAGTTTTTCATATTCTTTAAGGTTATTAAGGAAAACTTCTTCGTCGCCCATTGGAGAACCAGGCTTCCCGCCAGCCATTCCTCTTTTCATAGCAGCATTGAGTTGTTTTTCAAGCTCTTTTGTAAGACCTTCTTTTTGAATAAGAGCGTAAATAGCTTCTAATTCATTTTTAAACTCTATTAAACTATTCGTTGCGGTATTTGCTGGATCGGATTTTAAAAGTTCAAATATTTTGCTCCCCAATGTAGTAACAAGCTGCCCCAAGTTGTCTAATATAGCAACACTATTTGAATCAGCAAGGTTTTTAAAAATCTTACTAGCATAATCAGCAGAAGCTTTACCTGCTTCTTTCAAAGATTCTGTTATGCTTTTCATTGGCTTTTCTATTTTAAATTTAGCAGTTTCAATATTTCTAGCAAATGACATTAGACCATCAATTATTTCTTGGTCTTCCCATCCAGATAATCCAAATATTTTCTTAAATATTTTTCTTCCTAGATCGCTCATTTTATTAAATTCTCTTATCAGAAGGGTGGGTATCTGTTGTATAAGATCTATAAATTGGTTAATCCATCTTTTGCCAGATTCTTTAAGTCCTTCGCCAAATGCTTTTCCAAACTCATATGATGTTTTAACAATTATTTTCACTAATCCCCATAGAGATTGTGCTAATAATACAAATAAAGGAGGCAAAGACATAACACCAGCCGCAAGTAATCCTAATATAGAAATGAATGCGGTGATGAATCTTATTGTATAATTTATTGTCGGAGCAAATTTCATTAATATTTGGATAAGGAAGTTAGTAGCATTTATTATTCTAAGCATTGCAAGGTCTACTTTTTTACTGAAAACATCAAACCTCTTAGCAAGCTCTTCCTCAGAAAGTTCTTTAAATGCTTTATCTGTTACTTCTTCAAGTTCTGTTCCTGTGCTTGTCCATTTATCAAGAAGTTTATTTGCAAACACATTAAATGCAGCGAGATATGGTGAAAAGGTATTAGAAAGATCTTTACCGAATGCAAATTTGGCTCTCTCCATTACAGCATTGAAAGTATCAATCTGATGAGTTATTGTGCTCATATTGTATCTTGTAAGGTTAAACAGAGTCTTCATTGAATTCTTTAGATCTTCTGCTGCTTTTTCCATATTGATTCTACCTTCTTTGGTAGCTTCAACTAGCTTACTGAGGTAAGCAGCAAACCTTGGACCGATAGCTTTACTCATAAGCTCATTAAAATCAAGCTCAGACATTGTTTCACGAACTTTAACAAAGTTTCTTATAACCTGTGCAAAGGATCTATCTGATGAAACAGTAAATTTTTCTATGTCAATACCAAAACTTTGGAAAGCTTCTCTTGTTGGTTTTGTGGCGGCACCTAGTCTTGAGAGTGCTCTACGGAAAACTGTACCAGAAGTAGAAGCTTTAAGACCAAGATCCCTGAAAGCCATAATAGCAGAAAGAACACTTTCAAATTCCTGTCCGAATGCAGCACCGGAAGCACCAGCATATGCAAACGCAGTTTCAAGAGTTTCAAATGAGTTCCTGGATTTATAGACAGCATTAGTCATACCACTGGCAATTCTCCATACATCCTGTGCTTCAAAACCGAATGATTTCATAGCACCAGTAACCAGGGTAGTTGCACGGGATAGATTTGTATTAACAGCTTTTGCAAAAATAGCAATAGGTGTATATGCTTTAATAGCGTCATTAGCTGTATAACCAGCACGACCGAATTCATCAAGACCATGAGCTGCTTCACTCATACTGATACCAAGCTCAGTTGTTTTCTTTGTAGCTTCAACTACATTTTCTATTGATGTACGGAGAATAAAGCTGGCGGATCTAACAGTTCTTATAAATTCAGCATATTCTTGTACTATTTGAACTAAACCTTGACCAAGACGAATAAGACTTCTTACTACCCTCATAGCCCATCTGTAGAACATTTCCATGAGAAACACACCGTCTCTCATGTGGCTCATGAAATTCCTATATGATTCTCCAGAATTTTGCATTGTAGCGTTTTTCTTTTTAAGGGCTTCTTCTGCTCTTCTTATTTTTTCAGCATGATTTCTTTCTGCCGTGGTTGCTTTTTTAATAAGAACATCTCTTTTTTTGATAAGATTATTAGCTGTGTTTAAATCTATATTTGCAGAAGCTAAAACTCTATCAAAATTTCTTTCTGCTGCTTCAAATCTTTTTAATGATTGTGCTCCCATTTCATTATAGGATTTAGTCATTTTCAGAAGAGTGTTCATTTTATGTTTCTCAGCAGAAGATTTTTGCATTGCAGCTATTTCATCTTTAATAGATTTTCTATAACGTTCAGAAGCTACAGCGGCTTCCATTTGTTGTTTTATCTGCGAGGAAGTTTGTTTTATTCTTTTTTCTTCAGCAGCATAGTATTCTCTACTTGCTTGTATAGCTTGTTTTTCACGCTGGGTCGCTATAAGAGTTTCTTTGTTCTTAACTCTTGCTGCACTGGCAGCTTCTATTTGTTTTCTAGCTGTTTCACGTATAACTTGATCTCCAGCATAATAAGCCTGGGTTAGTTTTTCCCATGAGTCTCTTGTGAATTTATAAGCTATACCTACTTTTTCAGCAGATTCAATTTCTTTCCTATGAGTGTTTATAAGTTTCTCTATTTCTGCTTGTACCATTTCCTGATGCTGGCGCATCGTTTCAGCTTTGTGCATTTTCTTGGTATATGCAGCAGATACTTTTTCAGTAGTATTAATAAGTTTATCATGAGTAGCGGCCAAGTCGTTTGAAGCTTTAATAGCTTCTTTAACGGTCTCAGCCTGTTTACTCATTACTTCATCGACTTTAGCACCTTCTCTGGCTAAAGTACCCATAATTCCTTTGACAACACTAGGATCTAAACCTTTAATAGAATTTTTGAATTTACTAACAGCTTTAGCGACCAATTTAACATGCTCACTAGCTTCTTTAACACCCTCATTGAGGAATCTTAAGGTAATTTCAACTTCTGCTGTTTTCTTAGGCATTTGACTTCCTTAAAGGCTTTCTTGGTGGTCTTCTGTTAGCCACATCACGGAAACTTCTTAATTTGTTATCCTCTTTGTCATAAGAATTCTTTTTGTTCCTTTTTTCAGACCAATCTATAAAATCTTTATCGTTTTCTATTTTACTCATTAAGACTGCAAGGAACTTAATTGTCTCAATGAATTCATTGGGTTGATTATACGTACCGCCTTCATAAGGCATTGAATTTAATAATCTCCAGGTTGTATAATCATCCCATAGGATTAAAGCTTTAGGGTTATCTTCAACTAATGCTCTAGGGCAACGGCGTGTATACATCCAAGGAACTGCCGGAAGAATAGGAGTCCTATCAGGTTTCTCCTGGTCTCCCAGACAGTTCCTTTTCATCATTAATCCACGTTTACACTTCTCACAGTCGTAGACTTTATTCAAGTCCACGGAAGCCATGGATATATACGCTATTGCCGTTAGTGCTTTTTTAAGCCATCGTTAAGAACGCTTCTATCTTCAATAGCTTTAAGAACTTCCTGAATAACCTGTGGATCAAAACCATCATAAATTTCAGCAGGGTTTGGGTTTGATTTAAGAGCACCGCTTTTTGCATCCTCAATTTCAACATTGATTGCTTTAACTACACAGTCAATGAAAATCTTTCTCTGGACATCAGCAAGATTGATTTTAATCTCATCTTTCTTTTTACCAACAAGCTTGGTCTGAACCATTTCATCATAGTGACGTTTTGATTTATTGCTCAGTGGTTTAATCCAGAAAATCATCTTCTGATCTTCAGGGAGTTCACGGTTATCATGTGCTTCAGGAATATATGCAATACCTTCAGTTACACTATCATAGTTTACAAATCTCATTTACATTACCTCTCGTTTCAAGAATCTGAGGGGCAGGGTAACTGCCCCAAAGAATCTTAGTTAAATGTTGCACTAATTTCAGTTTCAAGAGTAGTTTTGGCAAGTGCAACGCCTTCAATACTCATAGTTACTTCTTCTTCAGTCGGAATCTCAATAGGAATAATATTGAGTTCAGCTTCAGGCATATTAAGAATAAGTCTGTCTCCAGCAGTATCACCAACAGTAATGATAATAGGTACATCATTAAATGAAGCAGACTTAGCTTTAAGCTTGTTATTATCATTAGAGAAATATGTGGTACCAGAGAATGTTACTTCCCTTCGTGCAGTACCTACATAACCAATAGCTGATTCATACCCGAAACAATCATTCTTCATAGAGAAGTTGTTGTTAATAGTAACTTCCATCTCTGTGAAACAAATTGTGTCTCCGTCGATAGAAATAGTTCCTGGGAAACAACCAAGTGGTTCGCCAGCAGTAACAGCGGTTGGGAAGAATGGAACTACAGCGTCTCCATCACTAGCACCAACAAGAACAGCGGAAATTGTAGCAACTTTAGTTGTTTCATTATATGCAGTTACCTCGTAACCAGCACCACCGTTATCATCAGCACCAATCTGTACAACACTTCCTACTTCAATAGCATAATCATCTACTACTGTGAATGATGTTGCGGCAGCAGCTACATCACCATCAAGAGTAGTTGGTGTAGTTGTAACCCATTCTTTCCCTTCTCCAGTGATTTCAAGCTTAGCTTCTTCTTCACCAGAAAGGCTGAATTTCATTTCATTGATCACACAACCAGTAAGAGTTTCTGCAAGCCCGTCACCAACGATTCTATGGAGACTGAAAGATTTATCGATGTCTCTTGCAAGAGTGTAAACATCACTTGTTCCAGGAGTGTTTGTATATGTACCAAAAAGAGCTTCAAGTGCCTGTGATACATCCGGTGGAGTTCCTGCAACACCACTAGGGAGAATATACATACTCAAAGAGAACCCACAGGTTTTCTTACGTGTAATTCTACCAGAGGCACTACGGGAATTTCTTTTGTCTTCTCTGTTTACTCTCTCCTGAGCAGTATCAAAGCTAGACTCAATGATCCTTATAGCATCAGTACCAGCAGGTTTAGCTAATACACCAAAAGTAGATTCAAGGGTAATATAAAATTGTTCCTCGTAACCACTGAGGTGATTAAGATTTCCTACGCCCATTATTCACCATCCTCACTTACTACCATGGCAATTTTCTTTTTCTTACCAGGGCTAACTTTCTTAAACATTACATTTCCAACATGATCCTTTAAAGAAAGCCAATAATTAACCTTAATCTCTTCTACTGAAACGATATCACCCTTCATAAGTTCACCGAATTCAGTATCACGGATTACATCAGAAAGATACTTAAGCTTAATCAGCTTCTTTTCAGATTTATTTCCAGCTTGTGTCATATGTCACCTCAAGTTTAACTGTATATAAGGTAGTTCTGTCGTTTGCTACTTTATAAACACTATCAGTTAGTATTTTAATCTTACTTACAAGCCTCTTATTTGTAGTATCTTGTTTTAACCGAGGATTGTAGGTATAGAACATATATTCAAGGTCTGTTTCCAGATCCGCTATTTGTTTTATCGTTTCTTTGTTTGTGCTATTACTAAGGAAGAATAAAAGTTCAATAATCTTAGTCTTCTTTACGTGACTGGTCTGCATTTCATTAATGCCGCCGCCTTCGTAAGTAACATAACAATAAGGGAATACATTAAAAGAAGCCCAGCGATCAGGCTTAATGTGAACAGCTTGTTCATTGAAATTAGTTACAAACCCGTTTGCTGTTGTAATATCTTTAATGCTTAATACGAGTTGTTCAATAATCTCAAGAAGTCTTGATGTTGGTCTTGCCATTGTTCACCTACTGCCAGTATTGATTAAAACCCTGGATCATTGCATTTAGAGTATCTTCAACACCTTTATTAGTCCAATAAACTACTTCTCTTGCTTTAACAGTCCTATTTGCTATTCTCATCCCTTTTGTTTCTTTTCGACGGAAATGAGACCAAACACCACTTGCATCGTTGCTTGAGAATCTAAAAGCTGCCTTTGGGCTTCTGGAATTTAAAATACTACTTAGTGAAACTGGAGTACCAAAATATCCTTTAGCATAGCTTAATTCTGTTAAGGTTTTAAAATATTTCCCAGAGCCTTTTAAATATTCCTGATAGACATTATCAACAACTGGTTTAAGTTTTACATTCCCTAGATTATTAACAATATTCTTTGTTTCTGGTGTCCAAGATTTCCAGGAACTACCATCTTCATTTTTACCAGAGTTAAAGTTATCTTCAATCATGCTACCTATGATGTTTTTACTATCAGCCATAGCATTGTAAATACCAGACATTTCCATAAGTGTTTTTCTTGGGGAAGAAAATAATTTCTTTACCCTTGGGTCCATTCTTATAGAAATTGTCAATCCCATTACTGATTCCTTTTATCCCATATATCTTCAAGCATTTCCCTGTCTCTTGAATAATCAAGAGTGTTATCATAATCAAAGAAATGAGGATTCTGATAATCTTTAGTAGGACTCCATGGTTTAGAAGCAGAATCATCGTTTTCAGGAGCCACAGAACCATCGTCGAGGATAAGTCTCATCTTACCATCTCTTAGATCCTGAAGCTTTTTCTTTGCCCTCTGGCAACGCCTGTGAGCTATTTCTACTGATTCAACTGCCATTCCTGAAGCAATATAGTCATCAAATAAATAACAGGCTGATAAGTCCCTGCATATACGTTCAAGCATAGGTGGGGTACTGCTCAGTGGAAGTGAGTATTTGATACCTATATAAGCATCAATCTCGCTGCTAGATTCTTCGATAATATCTTCTATAGCTGGGTCTGGTATTTCAAGTGTGCCGATATTACCTAATGAAGCTCTTACCTCATCTACTGTACAATACCCCATAATAACCTATCCTTAAATAAGAACTTTTACTTTCTTACCAGACTTTTCAGCCTGTTTCTGAGAAATCTCTACGATGTAACATTCTTCATCAGTGATGTCGTCACTTGCAAGTGCGAGAAGATTGATTACTCTTGGATCTTCAGATTCAATATCAAAAGAAACAATATCCCCTGCTTCAAGAGCATGCTTCATAGCCAAGCAATTTCTTCTAACCAGAAAAAATTCTCTTTTACCGATAGCAGCATTTTTCTTGTCTTTAGCTTTATTAACAGCAGCTTTAGCTTTGCTAATAGCTTTACTTACAGAAGATTCTTTCTTAGATTCTTTTGGTTCGATTGATTTTACTTTTTCATTTGCCATTTCTTTACCTCGTTTCTATTACTCAAAGGGAGATAACTCTATCTCCCAATGAGTAAACCAGAATATTAAGTTAGTACACTATCCAGGTGGTAGCCAAGTACGTTTGAAACGATTTTTTCTGAAATAACATGAGATTCCTCGATGTATTTAGATTTAGTTTCAACTTTATCGTACTTCATAACAGTGTAGTCTTCACTTCTGAAAGTCTTAAGTGCTGTGTGATCGAGCCACCCAGCATTAGGATTGAGATAAAGAAGTGTACAATCATCCTGCCAGATATATGCACCAGAGAAAGATTCTCCGTCAGCAGCACTATCTCTAAGCTGAAGACCTACGTACCAGTCACGAACACCGAAGAGTCCTGAGAACTGAGTAATAAGACCTGAACGTTCCATTGATGGATCAAGTTTTCTTGCATCAAGGATGGTTGTATCAGATGGTTCGTTGAAGAGCCATTCAAGAATAGCATCATAAACGTTTACACTGATAACAGCACTGTTTGGAAAGAGACCAGCTTTAAGATGGAAAGCTTTAGCGGCTGCTCTTACATCACCTTTAATGTCTGCACCTGAAGCATCCCATTTGGTAGAAGGAGTTGAACTAGTTGCCCAGTTACTTCCTGTCTGAACCTGAAGGGCAATTCTTCGTTCTCTCTGAAGAGCAAGAATCTCATGACACTGGCGAGTAGCTTCTTTTTCAAGCTGGTACTCTTTATCAGCATTGTCGAGCTGTCGTTTGTGAAGAGGAGTCTTAATAGATTTCTCTTTACAAGCATATGAATCGTCAGAATAAGTGAATCGGAATTCATTTGCTTCTGCGCCCATTGCTCTTTCAACGTCACGGTCTTTCAGTGAATCACGATTGTATACAAGATACAGATCTGATTCTTTCTTAACTCCTACCTGGGGAGAGAGAGTATCAGCAAGCATACCCTGATCTCTTGGAAGCTCCAGTGCGAAGTTAGTCAAAAACTCATCAATATGCACGGAACCCTGGTTGTCTAATGAACCTCTAGTAGCCATGTATTTTCACCAACTTTCTAAAAATCAATTACGCTGTTACGACAACAACACGGTTGCGCATAAGCATTTCAAATTTCTTCTCATCAGCAGCAGATTTAAGAGCGATACCTACAGTGTAATAAGTACCAGCAGCAGTAGGCATTGTTTTAACTCCACCACCGTTAGCAGCGATAAGTTTATCACCACGGGTTACAGCACCATCAGCTACTACAGTTCTTTTTCCACCAGAAACATGTACTGGACATACATCATCATAATTATCACCAGTACCATCAATCTCGAAATCTGCGAAACCGATGATATCCTGATTATCAGCAGAAGCCATGATTACAGTATTGTCAGCAGAGAGAATAACAGCATGATCTCTAGTGATTGCAGCACCAGCTTTAAAGCTAAGAACTACAGCATTAAAAGTTGCACCTGAGCTAGACATTAGTTACTTCCTTTCTAATTATTTTCCCATTGGGAATAAGGTTTCATAGGCTTCTACGAAACTGATTTCTTTGCCTGTTTCGGCAAGTACTTTTGCCCGATATTCTTTAGCTTTACGTGATTTGTCACCATTTACAGTCTTGTATGTTTCACCATCGTATGTTCGGCTAGACTCATCAGTGTTTGCAGTATCAGGGGTTGAATTTTCGAGTTCATCTGATAAATCAGAATTCTTCATAGTAACAGGGTTCATTTCAACTACACTGTAGGATTTAAGGAAATCTACAAGCAGTTCTTTAGCGTTTGTAAATTCTTTTTCACCAGCAGAGAATTTGATTGCTTTGCAAGTATTCACTGCATTAAAGAGTTCTTTACAAACTTCACGTTTTGCTGGAGCTACATGACCACCACGAACTAGGTCTTCAACATTACGTTCAATTTCAGTTACATGTTTTTCTTTCTGATATTCTTTGATAATGTTCTGTGCATCAGCAAGCTCTTTCTGGTATTTTGCACGTTCATTTTCAAGAGTCTCAGCAAGTTTTTTCTGCATTTCTTCCATCTGTTTCTCAAAGTTAGCTTTAAGATCAGCCTGGAAAGAACGCTGTGCTTCCAGATCTTCATCACCTGAATCTGATTCTGGGGCTGGTTCCTGTGTAGGCTCCTGAGTTGGTTCAACTACAGGCTCATCCACTGAAACATCCTGAGTTGAATCAATATCAGTTTCAACTTCAGGTTCTAATACAGCACTTGTATTATTATCTGCCATTTGTTCATTCCTTTCGTTTCCAGTTTCACTATCGAATGTAAAAATTCTTTTTGACACTCCTTCAATTTTGTTATAAACTTTAATATCAGCATTAGATGGAACAATCTCACCAAGATCTGCAACAGCAGGAGGATTAATACCAAGGAGGCCAACACCTGTTATAACGTTTTCTCGTTCAATTCCGTTGTATTCCCAAGTTGGATAAATTTCTACTGATTTGTATCTAAGTTCTTTTGATTTAATCGTATCAATATAGAACCAGATAGGAAATTCAAATACAGCATATATTGTTTCACCTTCTGCCCACATATCAGTAACATAACCATGAGCTTTTTCTGAATATTGGTCATCTATAAGGAACATCCCTTGGTTGTGTCCACATTTCAATGCAGGAAGAAAGGAGTTTCTGAAAAGATTAAAATTTGCTACAATCTCATCAATATCTTCTTTAGTATATTCGTGACCATTCCACGTACCAGAACGAAATATTTTAGTTGGACCAACTGAAACAAATTCAGGATCATCACTCTTAGCGAGATCTTCTAACCAACTTGTTTCTTCTGTTTCAAAGAAAAAATCAAGTCTTGAATCATCAAGACCTCTTTCTTTAAACTGATGTGCGTGTTTTGAGAGATGGAAGTATGCTGAACGTTTTTGTTCAGCATTCATGTCACAACTAGGGAGCATTTTGATGGATCTAATAAGATTATCAAGATTTACTGAGCTGAATTCGCAGGGGTCAATAGCCTTTTCATCATGATGGGGTAGCTGGAACTTGCTATTTAAAGCAGCTCCAATATCTATATGAGCATAAATATGAGGATTCATTTGTACCTTTCTTATATATGAAAAGAGGCTTAATACGAATACGGAAACGAGAACGCTTCTATTAATACCTCAGATTTTAATAAAATCACGTTTATCCGCAGCCATTACTCGCATTACTTGGATCACACCGTCCTGTAATTCTATTTCTAATAATAATGATTTATAATTACCTTTTTTTAGAAATTCTTTAATTTTATTTTCCAGGTCGTGTAATTTATCTATGTTAGTCTTATTGTTTTCCATTAGCTATTCGTTCCGTCTACTTCAGACTTATCCACATAGGGATTTGTACCATCCACTACTGAACGTTCATCTGGATCTGTAAGTCTGTTAGCTCTATCATCATCTAACTCAACTGTATTTGTACCAGGAATCTCTATTTTAGTTCCTGGTTCAGGCATAGAAGAACGTGGTATAGGAAGACCAATGAATGTGTAAATCCAAGGACCAAGTTCTGTAATAACGCCAGAATCAATAGCAAGTTTAATAATATCCATGCGTTCTTTTCTCGTTTCCCTGCGGATGGATTCAAACTGTAAACGTGGATATTCTTCTACATCACTAAAGTTAAGATCAACGATAGGTTTAATGATCTGATTATGGTAGATTTCTTCAAGCTGAAGGCCAAGATACTCTTCGTAGAAAATAAAGACATCATACTGAGTTTTACCTAGACCATAAGAACCACCTGTTCCTTGTCCACCGGAAAGACCCATAAGCTGAGGAACGATAGCAGAACGATCCAGCGCACCGTTATGGATAGCAATAGCTTCTTCAAAACCAGGCGCAGCAGTTCTTTCAGATTCAAGATACTCAACTTCAAATCCTTCGGGAAGAGTAATAACAGATTTACCCTGAAGGGTATCAAGCACGGATCTAAGCTCATCTGCTTCCTCTGGGGTAGCACCAAGAGGAAGTGTACCCATTGGAAGAGGAGCACCGTGGCGTTCTAGGTACATACTCCAAAGTTTCATTATGATGTCTTTACTTATCCAGCTTCTATAAGAGGATCTTAAATCACTTTGTCCATAGGGGTTATTAAAAGGAGCCATATGGGACATAATGACAAATTTATCTCTACGGTATCTTGGAAGTTCTTCTTTCTGCTTTCTTGATAGATAGCTTAATGGAAGAGTATGGATGTTCTGTACAACACCTTTGGGGCGAATATCACCATAATCATCTAAGTCGAACATAAAACCAACTGGTGATTTTGGATTAATGTTCTTATAACCAATGTAACCTTCCCATTTACCATCATCAATATACTGGAAGTTTTTTTCTGCGATAGAGAAACCATAGTCCATTGAGCTAAGTAAATTGAGATTCAAATCCCTAAGAGAGATTTGCATCTGGTCACGTAATGTATAATTAACAAACTCTGCTATCTTAACATCCTCTGGATCATTACTTGCGGCTTGGATAGTTAGTTCAGTAGAGAGTCTGGATATTTTCTTTAGTTTACTGTTAGCATTAATCTGATCATCGTTCAGCATATAACTATAAATATCAAGCCCTTTTCTATCTGCAAGTTCATCAGGGTTGATATTATAATTTTCACTGTATTTATGACTGGATGTAAAATGCCCTAATCTTGTATCTACAGCTTGTTTATCTACAGCTCTTTCACCTTTAATAGGAACTTTCATACCTGATTTAGTCTCAGTTATATTCTTAGAATATTCAACTAAGTAATCCTTATAGTGTTTAGCCATTCTTAATTATCTCCCATCCAGGGTCTCGATTCCATATCTCGTTTACTTACACCAGTCTTTCCTTTGATAATGTCAAAGAAACTAGGTGTTGTTTTAAGGGAGCTTGCAAAGAAACCTGCGTCTGTTCTTCTGAGTCTATTGCAATACATAAGCGCATAGTATCTCAGTGCTGAAATTGCATGATTATCAACATCCGCTGGCTCTTCTTTGTTACCCTTTTTATAATGTGCTCTTTCAAATTCCCAGGCCAGCTTCTTGCAGTTGTCTTTATCACATACAAGGAAAGGCTTCTTTGAATCTTCATCTATGGTTAGATGATCTCTGATAACCTGTAGTCCAACGTTTACTTCCTTGGCTGGACCAGGAACGAATGATGTACCAGGTATAATTTTCTGAAGAGTGTCTAATGCATCAGGTTCTCTGGGGTCAACTACACAACGTCTTACATTCAATGCCTCGAAAATTGGTTTAAGGTATTCCGCATGTTCCAATGTGCTTACATTTGCTTTGTAATATTCTTTAAATACTCTTAGCTGTCTACCTTTTCTCTGAAGGAATAAACAAGCAAATGGGTTCCTATATCCAGGATCTATGGATGCATCAATGGGAATATTATCTAATATTGGCACATCCTGAAAGAATATGTCTGGGTCAAAACTTGGGAAAACTGTACCTTCATGATCAACAAACTCCCCAAGATATTCCTGTCTATAACCGATTGGATCTGTAAGTTCTCGTTCCCGTGCATATTCAATAGCTGAATCTGGAATAAGAGGATTATCGAAAAGTGTTCCATGGAAACTAGCTACTTTAGGGTTATCTGGATCTTTACCTTCAAGATAATACTGATGGAATCTTGAGTTCTTACCACAGGGAGTTGAGATAATAAGCATATCTCCATCTGAGGTAAGTGTTCTTGTTTCAAGATATCGTGTGAAAACATCATCGGCTACCCTTGATGCTTCATCGATAACCATAAAGTCTACACCTTCACCAAGCAATGAATCTTCATTGTCTGTAGATTTACCTTCAATTATAGTTCCATTGAAAAGCTCGATGAGCATATTTTGTCTCTGGTGTCTGACAATAGGGAGTATTTTTTTAATTCTTGGAGTATGTAGATAATTCCATACTTCCCTGAATACTTTCTCTGCGAGAGCATAAGTTGGACCAACACACCAAATCATTTGTGGCGTAGGGTAGTGGATACGTGCTATAATCTCTCTAGATGCTAGATAAGTTTTTCCTATACGAGCAGCAGCCGCTACAGCACGTATTTTCTTGCCGCAGCGGTGAACTTTCTCCTGGAACTTATGTGGAGTATACCCAATAGCTTTAAAGACTTTAAACCTAAATTCTACTGGGTCTTGATTGTTAAGTTCAATGAGTTTGTTTAACGTATCTATTTTCTTTGGTTTATTTTTGGCCATGTTGTAATAATAAAAGAATAAAAAAAGAAAATTTATTTTTCTTTAATTTTCTCTTGCGTTATAAAAATCTGTATGATAAAATTCGACTTGAAAGAGAGGTATTATGGAGACAAAATGTTTAAAGCTTTCTAAAAACACTTGGTTGTATGGGAAACCTTATTCAATGATCATTGAAATACTCAGTAAACATACTGATAAAGAATATGAAAAGGTGATGAAAACACTTGGGAAAAAGAAAGGTAAGGCAAGAGCATTACCTAGTCTCTATAGAAAAGAAACATTCTACACCGACAGGAAACATATTCTTAAGAAGGTTCTTGATAAGATTATCAGGAATAATCTTAAAACCAGAGAAGGTACTATTAAAGAAAAGCGTTCTGATGACCTAGATGCAGGAAAGGGACACCCTGAAGCACTTCCTTATCAGGATCTTTTGGATATAATTGATTCCTCTCTTGAGGATGTTAAAAGAAATTTCCTTGAGACAGTAAAGAAACTGGAGGAAGATAATGACCTTTAGACTTGGTAGAAAAAGATGGGTTGGGGCAGATAATTTCAATTGGGTTTTGGATAGGAATTCAAGGAAGTCACAGAAATCTCTTGAGAAAATGAAAAAAGAGCTTTCAGAAGAAGACTATGAGAAATCCTGTAAGGATTATACTAAGAGAGGTTATTATGTGACTCTACAGCAACTTCTTACTAAAGCAAGAGCAGAGGCAGAGAAAAAGAAGGATAAAAGAGGCGTAAAGCATATTGATGAAATTATCCTTAAGTTAGAGGAAGCTAATAAAGAGCTTGATAATCTCCTTAAAGAGAATCCTGTGTTTAATCTTGAGAATATAATCAAATATAATAAAAACCATAAGATTAAGAGAGATTCAAATAATGAGTAATCTCCTGAAGCTTTATAAAAGGTCTCTTGATAGCATACTTAACCGTAAAGTAACTAAGCTGTCAATAGATGAGAATATGATTTTGAATAATACTGTAAATGACCTTCAAGGAAAAGACGGGGAGATAGATAAGCAGACACTTAAAAAAATCTGGGTGAAAATGAAAAATGGTCTTAAGCGGGATCTCAAAAAGGGTAATCATAGAAACACCCTTTTTGAGATTGTTTTGTTTTGGGGCGATTATAAAAAACATTTCAGGAAATTGAAAGTGAAAGAGATAGGTACTTGGGCTAATCTTCATAGAATATATAGGGAACATTTTCTTGATGAACCAAGTGATGAGTATATGGAAGCTATGAAGAATAGTTCTTTTGAAACCTGGGAGGAAGTATAGTGAAAATAATTCCAATTAGAGATCCTAGATTGCTAATCTATAAACATTTTTTTGTTTATACAGGAAGTAATTATGACATTGAGAAGATTTGGCTTGCTGAATCTATAGAGGATGTGGTAGATTTTTATATAAAGCATACTGCAATAATACCAGATCATAGCCCAGATAAAACTATCTGGAAATTTACTTTAAAGGATGTCCCGTTTACAGTGTGTTTATGGGACGGTGGAATGAAAGCAACAGAATGGAAAGAAATGGAGACAACAGTAAATGACTAAACATTACACAGAGAGACTTATTGAGAACCAGCACAACGTTTTTCTTTTTGGTGACATTGATTCTGAAAGTGTGCAGGATGTATACGAGAAACTTAACTTTCTTAATAAGTTTATCAGGATACAACAGCTTTCTATTGAGCATGATGGAATTTTAAATGAACTTAATGATAATCTTGATGAAAGCCCCCGTCCTGAATACACTGGAATTGATATTAAAAACCTCGATAGAATGGAAGAGATTGATAAACTCTTGCTACCTGATAATGTAATTAAGTTGCATATTTCATCAAGAGGTGGAGATATGAATGATGCGTTGTCTATTATTGATTTCATTAATGCAAGTGAGTTTCCTGTCCAGGTAATTGGTACAGGCCGTGTGATGAGTGCCGCTCCGTTTATTCTTATGTCTGGTACAAAAGGTTATAGATGCTGTACTGCAAATACAAGATTCCTTCTTCATCCAACAAGCTCATGTTCAATGGGTACTATAGAAGAGCAAAAAGTACAATTAAATGAAACCAAGAAGCTTAATAAAATATTCAAGTCTATTGCAATGAAACGAACAAAATTAACTTCAGAAGAATATGATGCAATGGATGTTGCAGGAGATCATTATTTTGGTGCCAAAAAAGCTCTTGAGTATGGTATAATTGATTATATTATCTAGGAGCTGCAATGAATAATCCTTTGAATGATTTATATCTTTTCAATAAGTATATAAAATTCGTAACTGATGTTTTTCTTTTCAACACATTAAGCGGTTATACTATTAAGGAATATAAAGACTATAGTTTCCAGAGGAAGCTTAAAGTTGATATACTCATGGAGATTAAAAAGAACACTGATATTCTTCAGCAGGATCTTCAACCCCTTGAGAACCGCATACGTGAGATTGTTGATGAAAAATGGGCCTTGGTCTTTTGGCTAAGGCCGCTTATAAATCAGCTTGGTGAAAACAAGACTAAATCTAATGATCAGCTCTATAGTGAGAATATACTTATTGCAAAAGGATTAATTGAAGATACAAGAGTCCGTGAGAAAGTAGAGGAAGATAAACTTCCTCTTTATGACCTTAAACAATTTATAGAACCGAAGGAGATAAATTAATGGAAAAAGTAGATGTAAAGATTATGGTTGAAGAAGGTGTAGAAATTCCAACATATGCTAAAGATGGTGATGCTGGGTTTGATATTCGTGCAAACGAAATAGTTATTATCCAAGCAGGTCATAGATATGCTGTTAAAACAGGTATAAAAATGGCTATACCTGAAGGATATGAACTTCAAATTAGACCAAGAAGCGGTCTTGCATTAAAACAAGGTCTTACTGTTCTTAATACACCAGGCACGATTGATAGTGGCTACAGGGGAGAGATTTGTATAATACTTCATAATACTTCAGATGTTTATAGAACTATTTGCAAGGGTGATAGAATCGCTCAGGGCGTTCTTAAAAGAGCACCACAGGCTAACTTTATAAAGGTAAATGAGCTTGATGAAACAGACCGTGGTGAAGGTGGCTTTGGGTCAACTGGAGTGGAATAATGGATTTTAAAAATTATATTATATTTATGATAGCTATTATATTTATATGTACTATAGGTCAACTTACAGAAACATATATAGAAAGAGCTTATTCAGAAACTCCTAAAGTAGTTGAAAAGGTAGTATATAAACCACTAAAGAAACCTAATGTTAAATTTAGCAAACTTGAAGCAGATGGTCTTTATCAAGGAAAATATGTACCTGTTGAACTTTATAATGCAATGGTACAGGAACATGCAAGCAAAGAACAGTATATTAAAGCTTCATTAGAAGTTACTCTTGATAATGTAAAAATGCTTAAAAATAAAATAGAGGAACTTGAGGAAAGCGTAAGAATCCTTAGAGATGCGAGTGGGTATGACTGTCCATAGGCTTAAAAGACTTGAGAAAGCTATAAAAAAGATCCATGAGAATAAACGTATTCCATGGAATTATCGTATAAACATAGGTGAAAAACCTTGCAGAGAGATATTTGATCAAAATGAATATTTCCCTCAGAGAATTTCATCTGGAACAATCGGTCATCCATGTGAGGCGAAGATCTGGTTGGATCATCATCATGTTTCCTACAGAGCCACTGAGGGAAGGATGGCCAGGTTGTTTAACCTTGGGCATGTTATTGAAAAATTAACTATCAATGAACTCTATGCTCTTGGTTACGGTGTTCATGGTTTCGATCCTAAATCTGAGCCAGGAGACCCAAAACAATTTGAATACAGTGCATTTAACAACACTCTTGTTGCCAGACTCGATGGTATTCTACCAAAAGGTATCCCAGAATATAAGTTCAAAAGTATTCTTGAGATAAAATCTATGAACAAGAACAAGTTCAAAGAGGTTGTTGAGGATGGTATAAAGAAATTCTCTATAATGTATTATGTTCAGGTTCAGATTGGTATGAGCTTAAGTAAGATACCAACCTGCGTCTATATCTGTAACAGTAAAGATAATTCTGATGTTTATTGTGAACTTATTAAGTATCATAAACCAACTGCTGTATATTACAAAAAACGTGCCAAGAGAATCCTTAGTAACCACGACGAGATCCCACAGAAAGATACATCAGAATGTTATTTCTGCACTCATAAAGATTTCTGTGCTGGTGCCCCTGCCTTGAGAAGGTGTCGAACCTGTAGATACCTTAACTGGAATAGAATGGTTTGTACTCATAAAGATTCCAAAGGTTTTGAGGTTGGTTATGGTGATGTTTGTAAAGGTAAACATGAATATATGGAAGTTTTTAATTCAGGAGGAATATTATGAAAAATAGGGAAAATACACATCCATGGGTGGTTATCGAAAAGCTCAATGAGAGCACAAGCAGTAAGCACAAAAAGATGGTTCTTGATTTATTTAAGGATAATAAGAATTTTCTTAATACCTTGAAGTACGCTTATGATCCGAACCACATCTTTGGGATTAAAAAAATTGATATAAGTTTCCAGGAAATTGATGACATGCATAATCCAAGTAAGAATCCTGAACAAGAGCTTGAGACAATGTGGAGTCTTTTTGATGCTATGATGTTTAAGGAACTTAAAGGTGATTCTGCAAGAAGACAAATATCAGCTTTTATTAAACAGGTATCGATGGAAACAGGTAAGCTCTTCTTTAGAATCCTTAACAAGGATCTTAAGTGCGGTATTAAACCAAAGACAATCATTGATGTTCTTGGGAGTGATGTTGTATGGAAGCCACCATATATGGGAGCACAGGTATTTTCACCAGGGAAGATCGATAAAATCTTTAAGAACAGTCTTTATGTTTACGCAGAAGATAAAGCTGATGGTATGTATGGTGCTGTTGTTATTAACAAGGATGATAATGAAGCATATATTGAATCAAGACAAGGCAAACGTCTCTATGGTCTTATGAAAATTCTTGAGGATGCATGGAAGCTCCTACCTGTGACAATGATCAGTAAATCAACTGGTGACGAATATGGAACCACAGATAACTTTGTTCTTACTGGAGAAATTATGCTTGATGGAGTTCCAAGAATGAAAGCCAATGGTATGATTTCATCAATTACCTCTATTAGTGAAAAAGAAGACTCTGGTGAGAATATTGATAAAGAACTGAGGAAATTCCAGAAATCCTATGGTATGAGTCTTGATGAAGCTAGACAAAGAGTTTATCTTATGACATGGGATGTGATCCCACTTGATAAATATCTTGAAAGAAAATGGAATATGCCAAGGAGTAAACGTCTTGGGGTTCTTGAGAATCTTATTAATCTTGCACAGCACGATACAGATATCAAGGTTATTGACTATATCAAAACATCTCAGATGAAAGACGTAGTTGAATTCTTTAAAAAACAGCTTGATGAAGGCTACGAAGGATTGATTGTTAAAGATCCGCATAGTATCTGGCGTGACGGTAAACCATCAGACCAGGTTAAAATGAAACTTGAGTTTACCTTTGAGCTTAGAATAATTGGTTTCAAGGAAGGTAAAAAGGGTACTAAGTACGAAGGAAGTCTCGGTAGTCTTGTTCTTGAATCTGAGAATGGTAAACTTCAGACAGATTGTTCCGGTGGGATTAGTGATAAACTAAGATTATTGATTTGGAATAATAAAGAAGAATATATGAACAAGATTGGTACATTCAAATGTAACGGTCTAAGCCAAAACTCTGATACTGGTGTTCATAGTGTTCTTTATGCAAGCTTTATTGAATTTAGAGATGATAGGAACACTGCTAACACCTACGAGGAAATAAAAGAAATCGAAGATAGTAAACTTCACCTGTAGGAAACTTTCTTTGCATTAATTTAATACCTATGGTAATATGTAACCATAGGTATTTTTATTTAAGGAGGGTAATTGTGTACGTAAAATGCGAAGAATTTGAATTTATTAATGGTCAGCTTAGGCTTGAATGTGATAACGAAGATTGTGAATCTTTATACGTGGCATCAGATAAAATAGAATTATTGTATCTTGCTGAGAAAATAAAAGAATATTTTAAGGAGGATTAATGAATAGAAATTTTATGCCAATTGGTAGATTACGTTCCGGTAAAGATAGTTTTTTTGATATAGCAAATGAAAAATTTCCAGGCAAATGGCAAAGAAGGGCTTTCGCTGATAAGCTAAAAGAGATGGTTCATAAGATCTCTTATCTTTACTTCGACCTGTTTAATAAAAATGAAAAAGAACACTGGAGACTTGCTGCAAACATCGAAGAATTTAACAGACTTATCACAGATAAGAATACAATGAGGCACATTTATCAGCAGATGGGTACTGAGATTTGTAGAGAAATATTCGGTGAAGACTGCTGGTATAATGCTCTCACAAGAACCTTTAGAAAAGATGAAAACTATATTGTAACAGATTGTCGTTTCCATAACGAATGGGATGGTCTTGTTGATGATTTTGATTTCCAGCCAGTTTTGATTTTCAGTAGTGTAGAAAATCTATGGGAACGCCATCTAACTAAATTTCCAGATGCAGATTTTAATAATTTTACAATCTCACTTACCCATAAATCAGAAGGTCTATTCCCTTATGTTTGGGAAAAAAGAGCTGAGTATAGATTGCCTGTTATTCATAACAATGGTACTTTCCAGGAGTTTAAAGAAAAAGTAATTGATTTTATCTGTGATCCTTATGATGAAAAGTGGTACAAGTATGACATATAAAACACTGGTAGTTGAAGTTCCTGGTAATGTATGTGCTGGGAAATGCTGTTTCTGTTGTGTTGATAGAGATAAAATCATAGAGCCTAAGAAAATAAAACATCTCAGTGAATTTATGAAAATTTATTCACCTAGAATGAATTACGCTAAGGATCTTGGTTGCGATACAATGCTTATCTCAGGTAACATTGAACCTATGCAAGTTGAAGATTTTATTGCTGATGTTCTTCACACAAATAAAGAAAAATCTTCATTCTGGAAAATTGAGCTTCAAACATCTGGATACAAACTAAAAGACCATCTCAATTCCATCTTTTTAGATCAAATACATACCATTTCCCTAAGCATTAGTTCTTTTGATTTTCATGAGAACGAAAGAATAACTGGTTTTAAATTGGATCATGGGGTTATTAAAGATATCTCTAGGAATTATAATCTTCGTCTTTCTATAAATCTTACCAGACAAGTGGCCGATTTTATAAAGAGAAACGGTGTTGATGGGTTGTTTAAACAATGCAAAGCACTTGGAGCACGACAGATTGTTATCAGGCAGCTTGATAGTTACGAAAAAACCAAAAATGATAGTTTTATTATGCAGGAACGTGAGTATGCTGAAGATAAGCTATGGGAGATTGAAAAAGTATTGTTTAACTATGGTAAGAAAATAGGTAAATATCGAAGTATTGATGGTATGAGTGTTTTTATAGATGATGATTGTTTGAACAAAAATAACAAAGACCGTAGGTTAATTCTAAGACAGGATGGTAAACTTTATACATCCTGGGATAACCCAGCAAGTTTAATTTTCTAAGGAGCTGTATGACTGATATTATTGTAAAAAGAGATGATGATGGGTATAGTATTGTAGATCATGAATTTATCATGGTTGGTAGAAATGGTGAATATATAATTCTTGAGAACGATGAGGAGGATTTCAGAAGAGACGTAATTGATATGTTCACGGAGCTTGGGTGTAAAGTAGAAAATGAAGCAATTGACTCTACAAGAACTGCTAATAATAAACTTAAGGAAATGTTACGTGCTCTTGGTTTCGTTTTTCTTAGTTTCAAAGACAGAAGACCTGATGTTATTTACGAGGATAAATATTTTGAATTGACAGAAGAGCAGATTTTCGCTATCGAGCAATGGAAAGAAAACGTTACAAATAAAGATCAGGATAGTAAACTTTCCCATAGCGATAAGCTTGTTATACAGGATCTTCAGAATAGATTCCAAAAAGCTCTTCATGCTCAGGGTGCAATCGCTGTTTCATTAAATAAGCTTGTTAGCACAGTAAATAAGCTTGAGAAAAAGGTTAATAAACTTGGATAGTAAAAGTATTCTCTATAGCAAAGGAAAGAATGATGAGTGTTACACCCCTGCTTATGGTGTAACACCCATTTTACAATATATACCTAAAGATGCGATAGTATGGTGTCCTTTTGATACACCAGAGAGCGAGTTTGTTAAGCAGATATCGGCCATGGGCAACAAAGTCATCTATAGCCACATAGATGAGAATCTTGATTTCTATAAGTGGGAACCGGATCAGCCATGGGATATGATAATAAGCAACCCACCCTTCACAAATAAAAAAGAAATATTCCTACGAGCAATGAGTTTCAATAAACCATTCGCTCTTATAATGAATCTTGCATGGTTGAATGATTCAGCCCCAAAGAAGATTTTTCACCAAGCTAAGAAACAACTTCAGTTGCTTATGTTCGATAATCGTATGAAATTTAATAACCCTAATGGTGAGCCAAACAATAAAATTACCTTCAGTTCAGCATATTTTTGTTGGAATTTCCTGCCAAGGGATTTAATATGTTATGGAGAGCTTAAAATTCCAAAGAGAAGGAGAAATAATGGAAAGAGCAAAGGCTGTTGAATTAGTTGAAAATATCCAGCCAGGGGAGTGTTTTTATCATGATCAAGTCGGATATCTTGGTAAAGGTACATATAAAACACATATTATTGCTATAACTGAGCATAAAGAATATGGTGGTTATGTGTTTACGCTCGCATGGTATGGTAAACATAAACAATATTGGCATTATGAGGTAAAGAAAGATTGGGAAATGGTAGAATGGTTTAAAAATGATCTTTATAGACTTACAAGGGAGAAAGTTAATGCCTAGTGTAGATGTAAAATGCCCTAATTGTGGTTTCTATAACGAAAAAGAAATTGAAGATCCCTATGATGGCGAAGAGTATGAAGCTTGTGAGTGTAATAACTGCGGAGGTTATTTTAAATTCATTTTAAGTATGTTTACTGAGTTCCATGCTGAACAAGTAGAGAACGATCACCACAAAACAGATAAACCTTATGATGTTGTAACTGTCTGTGCTCACTGTAATAGTAAGCAGGTTAATAAGGTATGGTTTCCTGCACCAGGGGTAAGATATACTTTTGAGTGTAAGGATTGTTGTGGTTCTTATAGCGTTAAACTTAATCAGCATATCGAATACACTACATCAGATAGTATGATCTTACCATTAGAAGAATGTGATAAAGACGCTATAAGGGTAAAATATGAATAATCCTATAGTTCTAAGTCTATTTGATGGCTTATCCTGCGGAAGGATTGTTCTTGATAATCTTGGTATAAAACCATATGCATATTACGCCAGTGAGATAGACAAATATGCGATAAAGGTAAGTAAAGAGAACTATCCTGATATTAAACAACTTGGTAATGTAGAAAACTGGCGTGAATGGGATATACCATGGGAGGAAATTGACCTTCTAATAGGTGGAAGCCCATGTCAAGGCTTTAGTTTCTGCGGTAAACAGCTTTTATTTGATGACCCAAGAAGTAAGCTTTTCTTCGATTATCTTGATATTCTTAATCATATTAAATCAAAAAACCCTGATGTTAAGTTCATGCTTGAGAACGTTAAAATGAAGAAACAAGCTCTTGATTTAATAACAGATTTTCTTGGTGTTGAACCAATATTTATAAACAGTAGGGTTGTATCGGCTCAAAACAGACAAAGATATTATTGGTGTAATTGGGATGTATCTGAACCAGAGAATAGAGAAATCTACCTTGAGGATATTCTTGAGAAAGATGCCATTGGGTGTATTTTAAAGGATCATGGTAAATTTAAGTGGCGTAAAGGAAAATCCACCTGTTTAGATGCAAATTACTGGAAAGGTGTTGATAACCACGCCCAGAGAACAATGGTTCTTATCGAGGATAAAGAACTTTTGGAAATAAATAAAGATGATATACGAAAATTCTTCCCAGTTGAATGTGAGAGGCTACAGGGAATTCCGTGTAACTATACAAAAGCTGTAAGCAACTCACAGGCTTATAAAATGATTGGTAATGCGTGGCAATGTGATACAATATATCATATATTTAAGGAGTTATTTATGAGTAATGATTGGAAAGCGAAGAAGAAGAAAGTAGCTTGTGATAGCTATGAGACTCCGGCACATGCTGTAGAGTCTTTGGATAAATTTCTAAATGTAGATAATTCTGATGTATGGATGGATGTCTGCTGTGGTAGAGGTGCTATTTTAAAGGAAATGAAACGGCTTCACCCTAAGCTTAAAGTTTATGGTATGGATATCAGGCCAACAGATCAGATCAAAAAAGATAACGAGCTTGATTTCCCTATGCAGGGTGGTCGTGATTTCTTGAATCTTAATATCGATGAGATCCCAGAGAAGAAACGCCCTGATTGGATTATAATGAACCCTCCGTTTGTTCATTCAACTGAATTTATCTACGGTGCCTGGAAACTTGCAAGGAAAGGTGTCTTCTTTCTACAGAGAATAGGTGTTCTGGAGAGCGCAGACAGAGGTGAGGGGCTTTGGAAGAATGTAGCCCTTAAATATGTATACCTTTTCTCAAGAAGGCTTAATATGTTCCCTGAAGGGCTTGTACCTTGGAATTATAAAAAAGTTAAGAACGGTAAGGCTGCTGGAAGTTTAGCTTTTTATGCATGGTATCATCTTGAACATGGATATTCTGGAGATCCTATGATAAAATGGATCTTAGACAGACCACATTATGAACACGATACTAGACTTAGACTACCGGAAGATTTTGATGCAGCTAAGGATACTATCGAACACGGGAAGGAAACACATGGGTAACGAGTTTTATGTAAAATCATGGAAGAAAACAGGTGGGGAATATTACTGGATCACTTATCATGGTGGCGAAAACTATGATGAGGCTATTAAAAAACTTCATGAACTGAAAGAAGACGGGCATAAGTGTTTGAGACTTGAATGGAGACCAAAATGAAGAAAATAATTGTATTTAAAACAGCATTAGGTCAATATGGTTCAGTAATTGACAGTAATTCTGGAGAATTAATGGTTGAAAGAATTGTTAATGACGGTGGTAAAATTGTTGGTGAGTATCCTTTCTGGGAAGATGCATGTTAGTTTACTAAAATATTGAACTTTAAACAAAGGTAAAGTAGAGTATTTTAGTGAATGAAGGAGACTTATGCTTGAACACAGGATAGTTATAAAGAAATATAAACTAGAAGAAAACGGCGAATGTAGCTATTTTCATAAAACCATCAATGACTTTTATGGGTATCCTCATTGGGGAAAGCCCTAAGTGCGCAAAAGCAACTGTTGGTAAAGGTTGGCTCATGATGATGGTAAGCCCAGGGAATCTTCTTGATGATATTATGGGCTTGCTTCTATATGAGGAAGCTGAAAATATCATATATATTGATGTGCATCTTAGAGATTGGTTCAGTGGTGAATTTTTCACCGTAAAGCATAAAATTGTGCCTTGGGAAGTTCCAGAAATAAATGAACTTAAGGAAGTTCTTACGAGGAAGATTGAGCATATGTATCATGAGCTTATAAATTATGGATCTAATGCACAATATAGACATGAACATATGCAAATTGATATTGTAAAGAAAATGGTCGCTAAAGAAGAAGGATACTACGATGAAATTAAAAACTACTTTGACAGTTGATGTTGAAATAGAGCTTCCTGGTTATCATACTGAAGATCCAGATGAGCATAGACAGATTATAAATGACTCTTGTTTTCACTTCACCAGTAAAGAGATGAGGCTTACACGTAGTATAGATAAACAAGTTTATATCATAACTGGATTAGTTAACACTGGAATTGCCAGTAATACTTATGATATAATATCTACAGACGATAAAGTTTTATATATGAAAGACTACGAGCATTTAAGGAAGGATTAATTATGAATCTTAATTGGGAAGAGATAAATTTTGAAAATGAGCGGAAAACTAACCGTATCATTGAATTACAAGAGGAAAATAAAGTTCTAAAGAAAGCTCTTGAAATGACTTGCAGTTTATTACACATGGATGCACTTGATCAATGCGTTGAATGTAGTGAAAACTGCGATTTGTGTAGTCCTGAGAGGTATATTAAATTAGCTAAGGAAAGCTTGAGAATCTTAGGAGACTAATGTTTCGTTTTATTGTTTGGTTATGTAAATACACATGGAATCTTACTACAACTTTCCTCAGCCCGTTGAAAGAAGATTTACTTCTCCTGGAATATGTTGCAAAAGGTGATGAGAATCTTCCTGTTCCATGGCAAGAGGAAAACATAGAAAAGCCTTACCTATCACGTCTATGGGCTGCTATCTGGGGAGAAAAGAAAGGCAAAGAATACTTCCGTGTAAGCACTGATGTCTCAGGTAACTTCCACATAATGAACGAGCTTCTTAAGGAAGGATTCTGTAACAAGTGTTTCCATCAGAATGATAAATCTGTTCATATAGAATACGATTACCTTGGCGAATACCAAAGAACAGTTGATGGTGTGATTTACTATTCAATAGGTTATCTAGCTTGTGAAAAATGTAGAGCTTTCCCTAACATTTATGTTCCTGAACATCTTTACAGGAAATTAGAGAAAATGCCTGGTGTTTACGACTCTCATAATAGAACTCTCAAAGAAGTTCTTATAAAGTTTGAGAGAACTGTAGAAAACTGGTCTGGTAATATGGAACAGAAGAAACTTACCAATCATCAGAAAGCAAAAGCTTGTCTTTATGATAAGGAAAAGAGTAGATATAATTACACTCAAAGATTGCTTTACGGTGACGGGGAAGAATTTTGCGACAGACCCAACAAGTTTCTTTTCTTTGGTAAAAGAAGATCCGGCAAAACTACATTGATGATGAAAATTCTTGAAGGGGTTGTTAAGTCACAAAAGAAACTTAAAACTAACACAATTCTTGTTGTTCTTGATAACAGCGGACAATGTTTAGCTTTTAAAAATAAAATAAAACATCTTTCTAATGATATAGGTATTAATGGTAATAATGTTTCTGAATTACTTATAGTTGATCGTGATAATTTTAGACTTCGATTAAAACGTGATATTTTCCATACTCGCCATTTCCCATATGTATTTATAGATACCGATGATCATTATAATCTAATAAAAGGACTTGGTAGCCAGTTTAATAAGTTTATGTATCTACGTGAAATGTTTTTATTCAGGCTCTCTAAAAAAGAACTTGATCCAAAGACAATTGAATTTAAACTTGATTTTACTAAACCAAGAGATTGGACCAGCATTGAAGAACTTATCAGGGAGGAAAAGTGAAACAAAGGATATCTGATATCAGACCGATGAAAGTAGATCCTTCAGTAGTGGCTCCTGGTGATTATGTGTTTGATGATCTTGATGAATTGTGGAGAGAAATACGGGAAATTAAATTTTGTAGAACACCAACAGAATATTATTGTTTTTATTATGACTCTGGGTATAATATGTATTTCGCAGATGAGAAAGTTTCGGTTAAAATTCCAAGAAAGAAGGTAATATGAAAATCTATAGTGTGGAAAAAGACGGATATCCTGAAAGAGATAATGAACATTGGTGGAATAAATATCTATCCCTACCAGTATTACCATTTGCTGAAGGGGAAGATACTGTTTATGGTAATACTGTTATGGCATGGGATCATTTTGAAGAAGGATGGGTGCCGCATGACCTTAGAGAAGGTGGAAAACCTAGTGATTACGATGATTGGGAATTTCCTAAGTTTACACACTACATTTATTTGAAAGATCTGGTGAAAACAGATGGATAAGAAGGAATGCTACAACGCTACGGTTGAACACAAGAACAATGTTAAACGTGTTATAACAGCTGTTTGCCAGGAGTTAACTTATAGGGGAATGGTTCATGATGATAGTAAGCTTCACGAACCTGAGCTTAGTGGTTTCGCAGATAGACTTCACTTACTTAAAGACTTAACTTATGGCTCAGAAGCCTATAAGAAACAATGTGATGAAAATAAAGAGTGTCTTGAACATCATTATGAAAACAATTCTCATCATCCTGAACATCATAGTAATGGGTTTAGAGGAATGAATCTTATTGATTTAGTGGAAATGGTATGTGACTGGAGAGCAGCCGTTGAAAGACATGATGACGGAAATTTCCTTGATAGTTTGAGAATCAACCAGGAGCGTTTCAATATGAGTGATGATATCTGTCAAATCATAGCCAATACTGTTGAGCTTCTTGATAAACCTTTTAAGTCAGAGAAAGGCTAATTATGAGGTATATTGTAGTATTTTTATTACTCACAGGTATTTGCACCGCTGCTTTTATTGAAGCACCTAAAGCAATAATGGAGTATTCTGAGACAATGAATCATCTACACGTATGCGGAGAAGCCTATAGAACCATTAGTGTTGAGGTAGATAATGTTGATGAATGGGAGCTAGTAGTTTCCAGGAATGATAACGAGATAACTATTGTAAGAAAACCACAGGAGGTTAAAAATGGAAAGTAAGAAATTTTATTACGCAAACTATGATGAACATGATGGTAAACTCCACTTTACTATTAAAGAAACAGGTAAATTCACCACAAAGAGACAAGCACTTGAAGCTTATGATGGTTATATGAGCTATGTTGAACATTTCTATCCAGGGTATGATTCTAATAATATTCGCAAAGAGATTGAAAGAAATTTTAGATTGCTTGGTCTTAGAGCTAAATAAACATAATGTTAATAACCTCCCTGGTAAAACAGGGAGGTTTTTCTTTTTATATTGAGTTTCCTATGGTATACTATTATTGAAAGGAGCTAAAAGTGAATAGAGAATTAAAGTTTTATTGTGACATGGATGATGTATTATGTGATTTCGACAAACAAGCGAGGGATTGGATACCGGATTATGATGGCTGGAACACCCCAGTTGAACATATGGTTGATTTCCTTAACTCTTGTCCTGTTGAATTCTGGAGTGAAATGCCTTGGATGCCAGGCGGTAAGGAAATATGGGAAAAGATACTTCCATATAAACCAGTTCTTTTAAGTGCTCTTCCCAGAGAATGTGATGATCCTGAAAAATTCCTTAGAGCTAAGGAACGTACAATCATAGGTAAGAAAGCATGGGCTGAAAAACATCTTGGAGAAGAGTTCGCTAAAACAGCATTGATTGTTAAGGCTTGTGACAAGGCTTCCTATGCCCATAATAGGGATTGTATACTAATCGATGACCGGAAGGATAATATCAGCCGTTGGAACCTCAGAGGAGGCCGTGGTATCCTTCATGATCCATCTGCTCCTGATATGACTCATTTTGTTATTGATGGTGTGATAACTCTTAGGACTAAAAGTGTCTATAAATCAAGAATCTGGTAATTATGAGCTTTATAATTAATATAGTAGCACTTTTTACAACACCAATGATTTTATTTATTGATTGTATCTTACTACCATCTATGGAAAAAGCTCAAGAAATGGCAAATTCTGTGAAACAAACTATTAGTAGGTATTTATGAAAAAATCTAAAAGATTAGCTGGTAGGCGTATCCGTAAGGAAAGAAAAATGCGCAGAAGAATGTATCTAAATAACTTTAATTTTGCTTCAAAAGAATATTGGGGTCGTGTAAATAAAAATATTGAAGAATTTTCAAGAGCCTGTCGTATTTATTTCAGTAGAGTTACTTATGGTAAATGTCTTAAAAACATGTCTGATTTGTTTAGAACCATGGATATTGAAACAATGGTTGTTGATGAGGTGGAGTGATGGAAGAAGTTAGATGTTGTAATAACTGTTTCAGTCGTTTAGTTAAGTTTGAAGACAATGCTTATTATGGAATACGTGATTATGGTAATGAGACACCAATAGAAACTCTTTGTTCCAGGGACAAGAACATCAAAAAGAAACCTATAAAGAACCCTGATAAAAGTTACTGTGATAAATGGTGGAACCCTCACATCAGACCGTTGGACTATGAAAAGCTAGTTAATGAGATAAAAGAACTTAAACTTGAAAACAATATTCTTTATGATTCTGTCTTAAATTTCAAAGATAAACTAAAAAATATGAATCTTAGTAAACATGAAAGAAAGAACATATCAGGCGGTCATTCATTTAGTAAATTTCATGATGAAGACATTGATAGAATTTTTAATGAATGCTTAGATAAAGCTACGGAGGATAATAAATGCACTTAATCTATATCACTGATCTTGTTTTATTGCTTATGTTGTATTTACATTGGACAGGTAAATGTCGTTTCAGTCGCTCAGACTGGATTTGTATAATCTGTATGCTTTTTGAAAACAGTGCTGCTAATCACCAGACTCAATTGTGGCTAAGTATTCTTGGAGGTAATTGATGGGTTGTACAACTCCTGGAAGACCAGCGGCTTTACCTAGACTCATAGGAAGGAGAAATGCTATGGGTAAAATAATGATACCACCACCTGTTCCAAGACACACAGGTGATGTTTATTATAACGAGGAACGCTTTATCAGGCTTATGAAGAATGGTATAGAATGTCTTGATAGACCAAAGAAACCTAAAGCTAGACCACTCGCAGTAAGAACTATTGGGTTATGTGAGAAAGATGAAAAGTTTATTAGCAAAGCTATCGAGCTTTATGAATCAAATATTATACCTGATACATTAAGATTCCTAAAGAATGTTATTTTCCTTCCTTTTAATTTACCAGGTTATGTGAGGAGATTTCTGGGATGTCTAAGAAACTATCGGTAATGGAGAGGATATGGTTTCTGATCAGATACTATAACCTAATTGATATAGATAAGGAAGCAAGATTCTGTGAATGGTTACATGATTGGTTTTATGAAAATGAAAATGGTCTTAAAACAATATGTTCTTATTCAGTTCTGTTTATTATAACTGTTACCATTTTCTTTTTAATAGAGAATCTGTTTTATCTTCTACCGTTTACATGGATGCTTATAAAAAAGAGAATTTACTGGCTGATAGCTGTAATGTGTTTATTTATAGTAGCTGAAACCATACTGAACTTAAGGAATGATGTATTATCTTTCCCCTCCAAAAGAAAGTTTTATTATGATGGTGAAGAAAGTTTATGGTATACTAGACTTAAGAGGAGAATACATCTTACCAGGCTATTGGTTAAGAAACCTTTTGGTTATGTCTGGCAGAACCCCTTAACTTATTTTCTTATTATAATCCTTGCAATGTTGTTGTTTGCTGCTTTAGATGTCGATTTTACAAGATGGTATAATGGATAGTTATTTTATAGAACTTATAATAATATTGGTTCTTCTTTTGATTTATGTCATATTTGTATCACCAATAGAGGAACCTGCAAGGATAGGTAAAGATAATAAATGGTTTGCCGTAATGCCTGATGTAACAGACATTGAAAATATAAATCCTTCTGGTGAGCCTGAAAATATTTCTACTGGTTTACCAACCATAATGTTTATAAATGGAGAAGGATCCAGAAAAGCAATATTAAGATATGATGGAACAGTAGATGGTTTTGTGGTTCATAGTGTTGGTATTGGTGATACTGCTGAAACTACAGGAGAAACGAAAAATGAAATATATTAAAAACGTTATGATAATGGTGGCAAGATACTTAGAAGCGCATATTGGTTTTATTCTTCCTGTATCTTATATCCTTGCTTGGTGTGGTCCAGTATGGAAAATATGTGGTTTACATAGTGCAATAGAATGTTTTTGTGTTATGGTTCTTTTACCAGCATGGGTAATCTACTTGTGGATTGGTTGTAATAAACTTAGTGAAATGGAGATCGAACAATGAGAATAGTTTTATTGATATGGTGTTTATGTGTATCTACTGTATGGTCTAGTGACTTTAGATTTCAGCCTGTTGAATCTGGTAACATAGTATTAGAAGTTGCAGATAAGGATATTCTTTCATACTATGGGCATGGTATAGAACAATGGAGACAGGGCTGGAACCAAGGCAAGTTTACATGGTATACTGATGAATTTAAAAAAGAGATCCCTAGGGACATTGACTGGGAAGCGAAAAAAGATTTTGTAGTTGAAGAAATTCACCGTAATTATGAAAAAAGAGATTTAACATATTTCGGCTATTGGAATAGTTATTATACTGGAGAATATCCATACACGGATAGATGTCATATTTTCCGCATGCACAGGATTGTTCTGGACAAAATAGAATGTTATGAAGTTACTAGCAGGGGCTATGATCTTCTTTTGCTCTGTAAGAACATCCTTAGATTTATGGTAGCTGCTCAACATATCTCACCTAAGCTTGCATTGGAAATTCTTGAAAGATCTAAGACAATCAAGTATATGTCTGAAAGAGATCTTAAAAAGAAGAAAATACAAAAAGAATTAGAAAGATTAACAGAAGAATTGGAGGGTATGGATGAGTAAAAGAGACTGTAAAGAATGTGCTAGGAAAAAGAAACTTCAGATGGCTATCCCAGACGAGTTTCTGGGAATCTTCAACAATATCAATGGCGAAGATTGTTATCAATGCTCAGTTAAATACCTTGAAGGAGTTTTATGCTACGGTCCTGTAGGCAGTTCACTTCAAAGAGAGCTTGAATTGTATAAAACAGCAGTTAGAATATTATACAACGCTATTGGCATTTGCGGTGAGGGACCATGTGATAAATATCATAATGACTGTGAGGAATGTAGATTAGATTACTGGTTAAAAGAAGCAAGGGAAGTGCTCAATGGGCGACGAAAAGAAGATTGATATCTGGGATAAACTTCATTGTAAAGGTCTTGCGTATACTGTTTGCCTGGTGACTCCAAACGGTGAGGATCATGAATGGGATTGTGATCAAATGGGTCGTTTTAATGATCACTCTCCTATAATCCAAGAATGGGTATTTGATAGTATCAGTGCTTCATCATCTTTCATAAGTGAGATGGTTGGTGGAGAAGAGAATATGAAATATGATGTTAATTTTCTAGTAGGTACTTGTCCTAAAACAGGAAATAGATATGTAAGCGGAGTCACAAGCATGTATAGCTTTGATGATGGTTTACTTAGACTTCTTCATGATGATCTTAGGAAAGATTTTGACGGTACAATGAAAAAGATGGTTATGTCTCGCTTACAGCAATTGTCTGAACGAGCTGGAACAACCTATTGTTTAAAATTTGCTTTGAATAGTATCAAAGAGCTTGAGAAATACGTTGTAATCTTTCCTGAACTAGAGTATCATTTTAATGAACATAGTAAAATCATCACAAGGAAAATAAAGGAGCAAAAATATGGCTATTAAACTTACCCCATACGGTGAAATGATACATAGACGTGCTAAGCTTATCAATAAGGTGAAAGATTCTGGAGAACATCTCACTGAAGCAGAATATCTTGAACTTGGGAAACTTGTGATTTCCATAATGTTGGAAAGTGAACGTCTTGATAAGATACGTGAGGAAAAAATCAGGAAAGCAAAGAATCTTATTGATTCTGTTGGTGGTTCCTATTGTGACTACTGCGAAGCAGGGGTAAGAAGCGGTAAAATGTGTATGTGTACAGAAGATCAGGTTGATTGTGACGGTGAAGAATACTTTGCACCTGATGAAAGGAAACTTAAAAGACTGAAGAAAGGAAAAAGAAATGAAAGTTAGAGAATTGATTGAGAAACTTCAGAAGCTTGCTGAAGAAAAACCTGAAACACTTGAAATGATCGCTGTCAAAACTCTTGATGACGATGATGATCCTACAGATGGTCTACAGATTACTATCGATCCTTTAATCGTTATCTTTGAGGATGATTATATTTGGACAGATCAGGATGAATATACATCTTAAACTGGTGAAGAGAAAGAATTTAACGCCGTTCTTATTTAGGAGAATTTATGACCACTAATAAAGAAGCTCTTACAGTTATGAGACTCAGGGTAGAAACACATGCTGGTCTTTTAGATTGTAAACATGCTTTAAAGCGTTGTAGGTGGGATTATGAGCTGGCATTATGAGCTGGCTAAAGATTATCTGAGACACAGAGGAATTGCTGTACTTAGATTCAGAATGAAAAACGGTAAGAGAGTAAAAATAGGATTTGAAGAATGGTTCTTTGAAATTCTTCATAAAGGAAGGAAGCCACATTGAGTGAATATGAAAAATTTAGAACATGGAAAGAAAATTTAGAAAAAGATTATATTAAATTTCTTAAAGAAACTAACCAGTCCAGACAACCGCTTTTCTGGTCTGGAAGATTAGCAATGTTTCTTAAAAGTTATTTAAAATCAAATATTCTTTCATCTAGTAAATATTTAAAACAAATAGAATGGCTTCTTGGAAGATATGATGATGAAATATTAAAAGGTATCGATTAATGAGTAAAGAAAAATACAAAGAAACGTTTATTTATATCGTTTTATTCATAATTTTATCAATTTTTGTTATATTGTGTAACATCTATATCCCTGGTCCTTGGAGAAATCACCAGAGGCTCAATGATTTAACCACAAGGGTAGAACAATTGGAGAACCGAGAATGATTAATTGTAATAAGTGTAACGGAACACCAAAAGATAGAATCTTTCAAGATGGTGTTAAGATGAAAGTAGAGATCTATTGTGAATGTGGTAACAGCGTATATGAGTCTTTTAAATCTATAGCAGCTAAGGAACTTGTTAATGTAGTTGATAGATTGAAAGAAAAATGGAACGATACCAATGAATTCATAGACAAAACAATCATTCCTACGCCAGAACTTAAAGACTTTGTTCTTGATGAACTTTGTTTTGAAGATTTATGTGACTGTTGTAGACACTATAATAGAAAACTCTATATTGAAACAGATTATAGTTGTTTCCAGGAGAAACACGACCTTTGTAAGAATGGTTCCTGTTTCAGCTTTGACGTAGAATCATTGGGTAGACACACTGAATCTATACTTAGAATAGCTGAGCTTATTAAAGAGAACGATAAGAAGGAGAAAGATGATTAAAATACATGTTAGTATGCCAAGCAATTGTATGGCTAAAGACAATGTTTCCATAGATGTTGAAGAAGACCTTGGTATCCCAAAAGAAAACTGGGATATGATGCTAGATTGTGATCAACATAGGGAAATTGTTGATTATGTTATCGATACAGAGATGGTTATTATAAACTGGAACGAAGAGGATTAAGTTGTGAAACTTATAATAGCTGGATCTAGAACAATAAAAGAACCTGCTTTCATGAACTGGGCTTTTCTAAAATTTCCTTTTATAAACCCAATAGAAGAAGTTGTTTCTGGTTGTGCTAGAGGGGCAGATACACTTGGAGAATGGTGGGCTAAATCAAGAGGCTATAAAATAAAAAGATTCCCTGCTGCCTGGGGAATACACGGTAAAAAAGCTGGGCCGATTAGAAACAGACAAATGGCTGAATATGCTGATGTACTTATAGCTTTATTGGATGGCGCAAGCAGATGCACAGGAAATATGATAAATATTATGAAAGAGCTTAATAAACCTGTTTTTGTTTATAATATTAGTGATTTTTATAATGAGGTATCTAATGGATGATAGAACACGTATTTTGATGGAGATCGTGAGACAAGCGTATAGTAATCATATAACAGTTATGTGTCCTAGAAATGAGTCTCTGCTTTCCAGAATGAAACTTAAATTTGATGATGGGGAACCTAAGAAAGGTGATCTTGTATTAGCTGTTACTTCAATAACACCTAACCCTTGGTTCATAGGGTTTCTTGAGGAAGCTAAAGGAAATGGTAATTGGATAATTCGTGATATAGCTACAAACCAATTATGCAATTATAGTAATGAAAGCTTTGTTAAAATAAGCGGTCTTCATAAAACTCAACTTTGGTGTGGTCATGAAAGAGAACTATATAGGAAAGTAAGAAAAGCCATAGGAAAATTAGACTACTCTACAAGATATAAAGACCTCGATATTAACGGTAAAGAAGCTACAGTTAGGCTAAGAGATATATTCAAGAACGAAAGTAAATATATTATAACTTTCCACTGGAATACTAAAACCACTATAAAATCTCTTGTGAGACTTTTCCAGGCATATTTAGATAAAGCTAAAGAAATTAAGGAGTATCAGAATGAAGCATTACTGGGAGATGACCAAAGAACAGTTTCTTGAATTTCAAGAACAGATTAAAGAATTTTTCAGAGACATAGAAGAAGCCAATAAGTTAATTGTAGATCCAGAGGATTTTGAGGAACCTCTTAGTGGATTTCATTATGATGATAAACACTATGATTCTGATGGAAAAACAATAAGTTTCATATTTGAAGAACATGGGTATACAGAATCACAAACTTATTACGTGGTTGACGATGTTTACAAAGACCCAAAATACCTCAAAAACGTTATTGAAAATCACCGTAAATCAGAAGAAAAACGTAGAAAAGAGCTTGAAAATCTCGAAAATGAGTTAAAAATACTCAAAAACCATAGAGAAATCATCGAAAATAGGTTAAAATCAATAAAAACTGAACTTGCTGAACAAAGGGTTATTCAGACAGACCGACAAAGCAAATTCAAAAACTTCCTTAAGATAGTAGAACAATTTAATATAAAGGTAGATAATCTTGATATTATTAAAAAAGATATACTCCTTGAATGTAATAATTTTGAACAATGGTCTGAGTCCATACACAAAGAGCTATATGGATTTAAAGAAGAAGCAAAGGGTTTAGACGGTAAAATCTTTTTTATAGAATGCGAGATAAGGAGATTGAATGAAACTAACTAAAGAGAAAATATGGTATTATTTTAACTATGATCCTCTTAGAAGCTCAAACACTTTCCATGAGTCAGATAAGAAATTTAAGGCTATCATTGGTTCAGGAAGAACAGGCAAAACTCATAAGGTTTTAATGGATATCGTTACAAGGATGTTTACACACCCAGGAGGCGAACGGCTTATATGGAATATGAGCTATGACTATAATGAGCTTAAAAGAGACTTCAACCAATTCACAAGATTCGTCGGGCAGTACAATACAACTTTCGGTCCATTTAGAAAATATAGTTTCAAGAATCTTTATTTCCAGCTTATGAATGGGGATAGTTACGAATCAAAGAATCTCGATAGCCCTGAAAGTTATTTAATGGAAGCACCCAGTTTCATTATTATAAACGATGCTGAAAAAGTTCCATTGGAAATATGGAGAAGATATGTTCTTTGCAGAAGAGTTACAAACGATGCTCCGGTTTATATGATTTCAAAAGATAGGAATTTTCTAAACTCACAGCAATGGAAAGAACTGTTTAGTAAGTTCCAGGAAATGGGTGATCTTGATGTTTTCAAGGACGAGCTACTTGAAAACCCACTGGTTAAGAAAGTCTAAAGAATGTTTAAGAGAATAACAACGTATTATGCCTATGTGGGTTTGTGTAATAACGGCAATGTTAAAGTTGGTTATGACAAAGAAAGAGTCTATTTCCAGAGCGACCTTGATGGGAAGGTTTATAAAATAACAAAATGTTATAATAGAAACGTTCTTAGTCTTAGTGAAAACAAACTGGAGGAAGTTGGTAGTATCCACAGAACTCCACAGGAAGCTCTTGAAGTCCTCAAAGAAAATATAAGCAAAGACTCTAGGAAAGATAAGTTTGAGATCGATCATCTGATTAAAGCAATTGACAGGAAGATAGAAAACCTTAATGCATGGGACAAAGGTTTCTTTAACTATCTTAAATATAAGTGGGAGAATTGGGGTTTGTAATGACTAACTACACTTATATCTATATGATTATTTGTGTACCGTTTATATGGATGAGGAAAAACGAAAGACCTTCTGGTTTTATTGAACACACTACACTTGATATTAAGTCACATGATAAATATCTATTGAGTCTTGAAATACAAGGACAAGTAGATTGTGGAGATTTCTATAGAGAGAAAGATGCAATTAAGATGATGTTTAAAAATCATGGGGAAGAGCATTATAAAATAATGGGTAAACATTTCTTTAGATCCCATAGACATAAGGCTACATATATCCCAGTTAGAGTTACAATGGAGGTTTAATATGAAAATTTGTATCTGTGGTAGCACAAAATTTAAAGATAAAACAATTGAGCTTGCGGAGAAGCTTACTCTTGAAGGACATATTGTATTAAAGTCTGAAATCTTCAGGCATAAAAGATCCCATCCTCTTACTGATTCTGAAATAACAATGCTTACTATGGTTCATGCTCAAAAGATTCTTGAGGCAGACCTTATTTATATAGTTGATATTGATGGATATGTAGGAGATACAACTAAGGTAGAGATTGAATTTGCTGAAGCCAATGGTAAACAAGTTAGGCGTAACAGCAATTGGGAATGGGTATAATATATGCCAAAGAAATGTAGATATTGTAAAGGTAATATAGAGAATGTTACCGGAAATAAAATCTATCCCATCGAGAAGATCTGTGGGATCAAAGATATTATCAATGTGATTCCTGTGGTGCTTATGTAACCTCAAAGAATCCTGATAATATAGTTGCTGACGAGGAATTAAGGAAACTTAGGGTAAAGGTTCATGCTATGATAGATCCCCTCTGGAGAAAAGGAGATCTTACCAGGACTAAAACATATCAAACAATGGCGCATATACTTAACCTTCATATGTGCAGAACACACGTAGGTATGTTTAACAAGCAGCAATGTAATAAATTGCTTTCCATTGGTAAGTATGGTATATTATAACAAGGACAACAATTAAGATATTGGTGAGTATATGAATACTGATGTGATGAAAAACCTTAGAAAACTAAATATGGCTTATGCTCTTGCTTTCTATGAACCAACTAAAGAAGCTATGGATATTGCTAAAAAATGCGGAAGTGTATTAATAGTTACAGAATGGACTATAGAATTAGCTGAATATAACAAAGATGATAAATTTAAATATGAGTCTGATGGTAAAGATGTTATTGATAAAATTCTTTATATTGCTTTTCCACGGGAGATAGGAATGTTAAAATGACAAGTTACGCCTATGAACAGATGCTTAAACAACATAGAGAAGAACATGGTTATGATGATACCATAAAGAATCCTAAGAAAAAGCCTTTCTCTGAGGAAGAAGTAACTAAAGCTGCAAAAGAGTTCCATGGTAAAACACCTGAACCTACCTTCGGCTATATTAGTTTAACAAAAGAGGAAGCATGGAAAGCCACTGAAATTCTTCTTGATAGAACTGAAACAACTAAAATGGATCTTAGATTCTGGGAAGCTAATGAAAAAACTCTTAGCCTAGCTAAATTCTCTGGTCGTGTTCTGGTTGTGACTATTGATAATACAATAGAAATGGTTACGTGGAACCCAGATAAAAAATATTGGTCCCCAGATATCGGTGGAATGAGTCTCAGGGATGTTAGTATAAAATACTTCGCTCTTCCTATCGAAAAAGGTTTAATTAAATGAGTAAATTTGATTTCTCTGAATTCTTTGATATGTTAAAAGAAACTCCTCCTGGTGAAGGTAAAAGATCCTCAAGGGGTAAAAACGCTGAACGTGTAGTTAAACTTCAAATGGAACTTGCTTCTATGGAGGAACAAGTAGAGATCTATAAAGAAGCACTGTATAATGCATGTGCAACATTAGATTGCTATAGCGGATGGAGTGGGGATACATATGAATATGATCCTAATATATCTACTATGGAAGAATATAGAGAACACTTCCTAAAAGAAGCAGAAAAAATAGTAAAAGAAGGTGAATAAGTTTGATACATAGTTTCTCAAGAGGATGGGAAATAACCTATGAAAACAATCAATGGGTATGGTTAGATACCAGGGAACCTATTAAGGAAAATGAAAGACCATGTAAACGTTGCGGGTGCCTTCCAACAAAAGATGGTCACGATGCTTGTATTGGTAAACTTAAGAACGTGGAAAGTGCCTGTTGTGGCCATGGTGTAGAGGAACCTTATGTTGTTAAAGGAAAATAATGAGTGATAATATAAAAGAGAAAATCTACAATAAAATAACCGATAAGGTTCATGAAGCAGTTCATATGTTGGATCTGAAGGATCTTATCAAAGGAACCTATTGTATATACAGGGTAAACTTAGAAACCAAGGAAACTAAACTTCATTACCAAGTTCATAGACAAAAGGATCTTAACAGTCTTTTTAATGAATATTATAGAGATGGTAAAATAAAATTCCTTATCGGAGACTCAAGGTTATATGTTGATGATGTTTATGAACAACTAAAGAAAAATATGGACACTGGTATCGATTGGGAAATAATAGACCCAGGTATGCTTTATCAACATACTGAGACAAAAGAATTCCTTGTGCCGATGTTTATATTGTTTAATGATGGTGGTTACTCAGGAGACTTCTAAATTATGTATAAATTACCTTTTAATCCTTTAAGATTAACAAAGAAAGTTAATTATTGTAGAACCATCCAGGATTATATAGACCGTGGTTTAACTATGGAACAAATAAAAGAGAAAATGCATTTATATTATTGGCTAACTAGAAATTACTGGTGTTTCTCTCATTTACATCCAGACGATCAGCATAGGGTATGTAGACTTGTAGATGAATGGTATATGAAACATGAAACAGATGAAGAAAATTATATATCTTACGAACCTGTAACATTAATGTTACAGGATATGTCCGATAAAATTAGGAGATCATTTTAATTATGAACCCAGGGCTAATAAAGAAATTTAAAGACGTTTTCGACTGGTGGCTTGAAGACTGGAAACACAGGGAGATTATGAGCAAAGTTTCCTGGGAAGACAAATGGTACAGTGGTAACATCTGGCACATGAACCCAGAGTATGTTGAACATATTGTCCCAAAAGATCAGTGGGTAGATATACGCATTGCGTTTGCCGAAGGAAAACAAGTCATGGTTAGAAAATTTGGTGACAAAACATGGTACAAGTTTAATTTAGATATAGGATTCTACCCATGTTATGAGTATAAGATCTAGATCACTTTTTGAAAATCGGTTTTACGAAATTTTTTCTGGGACTCCTAGAGAGGAAAGTTGTATGCGCTGGGAAAATTGTGTTTATGATAATGGTAGAAGAACTGGACGAACCACAAGAATGCTAGGGGCTGTCCTTGAAACACTTCTTCTAGGGAAAGATACCAGGTACATCCTAGTGGCCTGTGGGACATCCAGAAACAGGAACCATATAAGAAGAAGATTAATGGATATCCTCTATAGAAACAATATAGAGTGTAATCCATTAAAAGACTCTAAGGTTAAATCCTGTGGTAAAGTAGTTAAATTCTCAAGCCTAGTGAAACCAATGGAAAATCTTTTATCTGTACCAAGGGATAGTTTCAAAGTATATACCGATCACTATTATTGGTGGATGGCACCGGAAAGAGATATTGATGAGACTTGCTTCTTTATGAGAACCAGTGGTTATAGCTGGGGAAATGGTTTTTACAGCAACTTCAGTAAATAAGGGAACTTTACCAATGTTTAAAGATCATAATTTTAGTAAACTAGACAACATTCTCATTGAGGAACTACAGAAAGACAGTGATGGTAAAATAGGATATGTAAAAGTAGAAAACAATGACACAGATTTTGTATTTTCTTTTTCAGCTCAACTTTATACGGTAAAGAATCGACTGGAGTTTATTAGAGCCTTCTTTATTGAACCAGTTATGTGTATGCCTGAGTTAAAGGAAGTAGTTCATAATAATGGATCGGACTTTTTCCTTAGCACACCTGATAGGATCATAAAGCTACCATCTACAAGACGTGCTACATATGAAACTGATTATGGTTACAGAAGAAGACTGGATAGGAAAAAAAAGGACTTATGAGAATTGGTGTTATTATGCTTGCGGTAGCTATTTCATAAGCCATCTTACTATACCAACAATACCGTAACATGTAGATCAGATTGAGAAAAAATAGCTCGTCGAATAGTTTACCAACGGCCTGCCACATATGCCCCATGCGCCTTAAATTGATCCATGATTTATCTATTATCCGCTCCTGCTGCACCTTCCAGGCTCCCCGTGCTCCCTGTGCCGCTCCTGTAGCCCTTCTACAAGTACCCTACAGTGTATCACAGTCCTGCACTCCCCCTCTGTCCCTGTATCCCCTTTCTACACTGCATCCCAGACCACAGATCTATATGCATCAATGCTTATATTGTCCCTGTGTCTCCGGTCTGGTCTACGTTTCAGAGATATTTCAATCCTACTGCTTCCTGTGAGCCGATCTGAGAGCCTTTCTATAGAATCCTATAGTTACCCATAGGTACACCACCGTTATGGTCTATATGAACCTCTCAGGTACCTCAGAATCGAATTCCTGATTGCTATAGGGTATAGAAAGGCTCTAGCATGGTGACTACCTGCTAGCCTGTCCAGTAGCAGAACAGGCAGGTATTGATCCTCTGAAAGTAGCCTTGCTTCTATACTCTATATAGAGTATAGAAGTGTATAACCGTTGGATACACTGTATCCCAGGCCAGGAGCGGATTACAGAGCCAGGCCGCTCCTGTAAAGGATTTCAGCTACAGATCCAACCTGTTACAATGTAACGTTACGTGTCACAGTAGGCTACATGTGTGATAGTTTTGTCCTGTTCGGTATGACATGTACTAGCACCCCTGTATCACAGGCCAGGAGCCTAGTACAGAGACAAGGCTATACCGAACACTCCAATGTAGCTATGTTGTATATGTCATAGTTACCAGTTGTGCATATGCACAATACATCGATGTAAATATGCTTAAATAGAGGATCTTAGAGTTTTGCAGGTTTCAAACTCGGCATCCAGTGTTCTATATGTTCTGGAAAACCCTTTATTTATGGGGTTCTTCCCTTGGAAAAGCCTGTTTTCACCATCGATTATGGTATGTTATTCACGTTCCTGAATATTAGTAACCTTGTATATTTGTCTCTGTATACCGCTCCTGGTCTATGTTTTGAAAAGTTGGCACACGGTTTGCTCTATAGGTTCACGACTGGAAACAGACAAGATGGAAAAACTGAATAACTCCCTCTGTAGATTGCATGTTAAAGAGAAAGGAATCAAGCAATGAATCGATTTGAAAAACAGTGTCATATAAAAGCATTGAAAAGAAGCGGGTTAGGAAAATTTAAAGCTGGATGCCGTTGTACTATGTATCAAGGTAGAATGATTAAAGCATGGCGTGTACCTGATACACGTGAGGCTAGTATAGTAAACATACTACAGGAAAAATATAATACCCTCTATAAGAATCATCTTAAAAATGATCCTGTCTATGTTGCCTATGGTAAATATGGATTGAATGTTTCTGGCGCTCTTGCTCCTGATGTATTGAGATTTGACAATTATGATGATTTTTTACAGTGGAGAAAGTATATTGAATATAATCTTTATAAAATAATCAGTAAGCATGAGATCTACGAATGGACTAGATTTAACAGTAATCTTAAAATCGTTCCTTTCTCCGGTGACTTTCTTTGCTGGACTAAACACAGTGAATTTCCTTACGAATTTATTACAACAGCATGGAGAGATGGCTCAACTGGTTGTAAACCTGAGAGGGTAAGCGATATGCTATGAGATTAGATTCTACGGGTACAGAGGTTGATCTGTACCCGTGGGAACTCTATCTCCAACATGTATATAAATAGAACCACGTGAAGATATTCATTGCAATTTGCATGAATATCTGGATCTGTGAAGATTTTGTATAAACATGAAGATACTAGCTATGTAAAGACATAGACATGGTATATATAGTTTCCACGGGATAGAAAACCTTAGAAAGAAAGGATATGAAGATGAAACAATTCTTTTTGAGTTTTGAATTGATTGACATAGTACGGGTATTACTTTATAGTACACTGGAGCTTTTAATAATCAATACATTTTTTTAAAATGGCGGGAGCCTGGTAATTACCACAGGAGTATTATATCTCTGTGAAGATGAAAAGCTATATGAAGATATAGCAAGTAGAGTAGAGTATACAGGGAAGGAAACAACATGAAAAAAGTAGGAAAAATCAGAAAAGGATCTTGTATCACTGTAATCGGAAAAACATGGTTACATAGATCAGCTGGCAACACTTATAATTCATTTAAAGTCTTTGTTAATAATGTATTTATTTATAGCGAAGAGGGTACTTATGGCAGTGACTACGAAAACAGAGCAGTAACAAGCATGTGCAAACGTGGATTGATACCTAATGAGTGTATACGGTGGAGTAACTTCGACGAAAGATACAAAAATCTCTTTATCTGCACAGAGGTAAAGAGAGAAAAGGATCTCGATAAAAATAATTTTGAAATGTTAACGAAAAAAGCAAGTCAGAAAAGATAATATAGACTGTTAACGCTCCCTGTGAAGAAGGTACACGGGGAGCAAGAAAGGAAAAAGAATAGTTGAATAGAATAGAAAGGATAGAATCATGAATGACAAAAGATATCAATTAGTGAAAGAATCCCCCGTGGTATGGAACGGTACAGACAGAGCATGCAAGGTATCTATGAGATACTATGCTGGTGTAGGTTTATATATGATTGAAACGTTCATCATGACCGTCGAAAAACAAATCAAAAGGGCAAGTAAATTTCAGACAAACAATATCGGAGTGGCCACCGATATCTACTGTAGAAAATTACAGGCCATAAGGGGTTATTAAATCCTGATTCTACCCGCACGTATAACAATAATGATAGTGTATAATAGTCTATGTGGAGACGGGAAGGAAATAACCATGGAAAAAGGTACAACATGGAACGATGGAATGTATGAATATAACTACATTGGCTTATGTGAAGATGATGATGAAAGAATACATGGAAAAGCCATGTATTATGAGTACCGTATAGAAGAACGTGAGGAGTTTCAGAAAAGAAGCTGGAAACCTGTTTACTTCCTGCCGCTTAATGAACTTATGGAAGATAAAGAACGCCATGAAAGTGAACGTGTTTATAGGGAAAAAGGAAAGATTGAGAGAGAAAAAGAAGAAAGGGAAGAAAGGGAAGCTAAGGAAAAGAGGGAAAACACACATGGATTCACCGATGAAATGAACCCGATGCGCCGTGGAAAGGTTTTAAAAACTCTTTTAAAGCTTTTCAGGTACGATGGTATAGTTAAAAGCAGAAAAGAAAACATAGAGGAAAAAGTAAAAAACGGCTGGTTCATCGATGAAGATAGCCCATGGGGTAAAATTTTCCGTAACGATGAAAGATCATACTCTTTCATCGATGAAAAAGATCTAACAAAAACGGGAATGAAATATGCTGAATACCTGATTAGTATAAATTTTCATTAATCTAAAACCCTGGAAAATAGGGCTAGTTAGTGCTAGCCCTTTGTGAAGATGAAACGCCGTGAAGACGGCAAGGAGTTATGAAACTGCAAGGAAGGACATGATACTATGAAAAAACGTAATTTTGAACAACTGGTAAAGCTGTTTTATCGTTCCCCTGAAAAACTAGCAAAATATTACAATTCCGTCTCTGTTAAACTTTGTGCTATTGTCTCTTATTATGACTTGACACCTGAGCAGGCTTACGACTATGACGACGACTACGAAAAAGAAGAAAACTTCTACCTTGCAGATGAAAACTCTGAATGGAACTATTCCATGGAAACCTGCATGCGTATTGAAAACGATAAGTTCCATGGTTTTATTCAGTGGTCTAATTGTTGCGGTTATGGTGTTATTCTCTCCGATTGCGGTACAATGGCACTTGTTTTCTCCGTATAGTAAATTACTTAATGAAATTATGAAAGAGGACTAATCATGGGTAAATTAAAATTAAGTGAAGATGTTACAGAGTATCAGATCATGGATAGGTTCATTTGTGCTTTACAATATGGGGATCTAAGTGGTTTAGATGATAAGGAAATAGAAAAGCTAAACCTTTTCATTGAATATCTTCCTGGTAATATTGGAGGGGTATGGAGATGGGGAGAGTATAGAGAGTTCGTTACCGATGATATTACAGGGAAGATGGGACACTGTTTTCAAGCTTTATATACACCATATGTGGAGATGGAAGGATAGACCATGGATAACTGGAGAAAAAAAGACAGTGATTTAAAAACAATTCAGGAGATAGCTTTTCAGAAAAAACATGAGAAAATAAAGAAACTTACCGAAAGATATGATCTTCTATGGTCTAAAAGAGCTGATTTAATAAGAGCTGAAAGAGGGAAAGAAAATGATCGATAAAAGCATTTTAGGGAAAATTAAAAAAGGCGATAAAATAACAATAGTAAAAATGAACTGGTTCGGTTTTCCCTGTGCTCTACAATTGACAGTTCAAAAGGTTTACTTCAAAGATTATGCACAACATAGAGATTGTTTATGGTTACAGGGGAAACAATACAGAAAAAGAACCTTGAAAGCCTGGAGAGTTGAACCTAATGAAAAATACAGGATCTATAGAGGATGGATCAATCTGAAAGAACTACCAAAGAAAACAATAAAAGGTATCAATGGGGTAACGATTGAAATAAGTGAAATTGAAACCTGTAATTATGAACAGTTGAAAGATAGATGTCCTGAAAATGGGATAATTCAGGGTAATTTCTAAACAAAAAAACTTGTATAAAACTATAAAAAACTAAAAGAAAAAGGTTGTAAATTCTACATTAGATAAAAATCTATGAAGATGGGAAGGAAAGAAACATGAAAAGTGCAAATGAAATCATTAGTTACCTTAAAAAGGATACCTGGCAGAATTGTGTTAATATCATCGGCTACCCTGATAATAAATGCGGTTATGTTATAGCCCTTAATAATGTTGATGGTTTTGTTGGATTGTTTACTTTACATATTAATAGACCTGATAAACCTAGTTTTCATGGTATTAGTGAAAGTAAACTGAGAGAAAAACTTGATCAGATCTTTCAGACTAAAAGATATCAGTTCAGAACTGATATTTCATAGGTGATAATCATGTGGAAATCTATACAAGAAGTTAAGAAAGCAAACAAAGAAGATGGTGGTTCATGGTTCAGTCCAGTAAATATGAGGGGATTCAATACAGAGATCTGTACTGATATTCTCCATGGTAGATTCTTTATCACTTCAGATAATGAAGATAGTTCTAAACCATGGAAAAAGAGATATACTATCAGGATAGTTAATGAAAATGGAAGAGTATCAACATGGTGGAAACATAGCAAGTTTCAGCAATTTAAATCACCTTTTCAGGCTATAGAACACCTTGAAAAGGTATTAAGGTGTGAAGATGGAATATAGAATATAGAGTATCAAAAGCTGAAAAAGAAAAATAGAAACCCTGAACATACAATGTTTATTGAAGAAAGAAAGGTAATATAATGACTGTTAAATATGAATTGAAAAAGTTCCCCATCAAGCTAACAAACCACCATATTAATGTTTGTGAAATATTCTTTCAAAATATGCTTAAAATCGGTATTGATTTGCACCACAGAGTAAAAACATGGAAAGTTGAAGCAATCCTTGAACACGAATTGATTAAAAACCTCTATGAATATTTCAACGAACAAATCACTATAGAAACATCAATTTCCCTGGAAGAACTTGAAAAAATAAAGAAAGAAAACGATAATCCTTTTAAAGCTAAAAACTTTGGGGTTCTCTGTAGTGATAACAGTTTCTATATGGTATGGTCAAATGAAGATGGTACAATTAAAAGGGTAGAAACAAAAGATCTTTCCCTGGAAACCCCTGAAGGTTTAAATGTAAAAATAAGAAAAGACTTTGGTTTAAATCTTGTTGTTAAATTCACTGTGGTATAGATAAGGTTATAATATGAAAAATATAATTATTGATTTTATAATCGGTTATGAAACAGATATTATGGAGATATTTGACATCATTAACTATCATCTAAACTATTGTTTAATGCATACACCAGAGTATTATGTATCTGGTATTGAAAGAACATATAATGAAGATGAAGATGAATTAGAAAATATTATCATTGGTTTGTATATAAATCATTTATCTGAAGAGACTATCAATAAACTAAAGTCGTTTCCCTGTGAAGATGGAAACTATAGAATAGAAATCACAGAAAGAGATTAACATGCATAATGAATATGATCTTTTAGTTAACACTGAATTTTATAGAAAACTAGCTGAACACTTTAATTTCACAAGGAATATAAAACCGGATGAATTATTTGAAGAGTTAACCAGTTATAAACCTGAAGATATAGAGAAAGCCCTGGAAATGGAAGGTGTATTAGATAACACAAGGGAATACCTTGACGATGTTCTACATGAACGTGATGTGCTTCAGGATGAAAAAGAAGAACTACAGGAAACTATTGATAAACTTGAAGAACATATCAGGGAACTAGAAAGGCGTGAAGATGAGGGAACAACTAAAGAAATGGTATCTTGAATATGTGAACGATTTCCTAACCATTGAAAGATTTGCAGAATACCATGATGTTACCCCTGGAATTGCCCTGAAAATGATAGATATGGGTAAATGGTATCACGAAAGAGACGTGAAAAGAAAATGAAGAATAGACTAAAGACTCTTAGAGCCGATAAAATAAAATGTGGAGACTTCCTAGAAAATCGATGGGGAGCATGGGAGATGGTACAGAGCATAGTAAGAAACAAGGATATAACTGTACTCTATTCCTACGGTGAGATAAAACTACTAATGTGTGGTAATTCTCATATGGTTAACATTAAGAGGAGATGTTAAAATGGAAAGGTATAGAAATGAAAACTTCCGTGTATACTTCACAATTAAACCTAAAGGCGAAAACAATGAAGATGATTAAAAGAATTATTGTATTAATGTTCGTGTCCCTGGTATTCTCTGGTTGTGGTTCCAGTGGATTAAAATATCCAGATACTTATTATCTTGTTGAAGTGAATCACGTTGAACAATATTCACGGGTACTATGTGAGTATGTATATTTCCATAAAGCAGAAGAAGATAGGAAAGAACTTGAAAAGCAATCTGGATTTGATGTAGATTATTATGTTGTTCTTAAACCCTGGGATTCATATGAAGATGTAGAGGTTTAAATTATGGTAAGTAAAGAGAAATTCAATAGCAAATCAATGAAAATTAGAGTAAGATATCTGCTTATATTTAAAACTGCACCTAACGGGGCAGACCTCACAGGGGCAGACCTCAGAGGGGCA
>NPID01000754.1_pt2 | contig 111343 bp, 83 predicted proteins | sample 8637491 | NCBI WGS metagenome assembly NPID01 (sample SAMN07420843, study PRJNA396082) | bioreactor metagenome | isolation source: sample BA6 brine-fed electro-methanogenic bioreactor BA | place: Japan: Kochi | collected 2016-06-14
AACTTCTACGGCGATGACCTTTACTCCCAGTCCGGCAACATGGCCGATACAGTATGGGTGCACAATCAGTTCGGCGTAATGGGCGAGCTCATTGCAGACTCCATACAGGCTGTAGGCGGCTGGATTGAAATGGACGATTCTGTCCAAATCAATGGCAATCTGTACATGACCGGTGGCATATCCGATGGTTCAAGCACAGGCCTTATCAATCAGGTTATCAAATCCGATGGTGCAGGACACTATTTCTGGGACGATGCCTCAGTTTACTGGGAGCTTCTCGTAACGGATGACATCGGTACAGATGCAGATACACTTCTCAGACCGGTTGGCGACTGGGGACTTTCCAGACAGGGCAATACCCAGCACGGCAATCAGGACAGAACACATACAAATCTCGGCTTTGCCTCAACAACAGGTGAGGCAGGAGAGAATTGGCAGTATGCAACAGTTGGTGGCGGCCACAACAACACAGCCGGCAACAGCTATGCAACCGTTGCAGGCGGTCAGGATAATGAGGCCCTTGGTCTCAGATCATTTATCGGAGGTGGTTTCTCTAACTCAGCCACCAACGAATACTCAGCTATTGCAGGCGGTAATGATAATACAGTAATGGGCGACAATGCCTTTATCGGTGCTGGTTATCAGAATGTTGCCGGAGACCACGCTACAGTGGCAGGCGGCTATCAGAACCAGGCAACAGGTCAGTATTCCTTTGTCGGTGGTGGTTCGAACAATGTTGCTGCCTTCTCAAGAAGCTCGGTGATTGGCGGTAGGGACAACCTTGCTTCAGGATTCTATTCCTCAATCACAGGTGGCAGGGAGAATGCCACATATGGTAATTACTCAATGGTAGCTGGTGGAACAAACAACACAGCATGGGGTACAAACTCAGCAATAGTTGGCGGAAGCTATCTCGCAGTCGGTGAGAACTCCTTCGGCTTCAGAGGTGCTGTTGACGGCCCACATGGTGGTGTTCTTGATCTATCAACCGAGGATCAGACCTTCCACATTGCTGATGCCCATCTGCACTTCAATGCAGGCAATGCCAATGCAGATGTCGTATTCGACGGAACAACAGACTCCCTGCTTGTCATCGATGGCGATGGAGATCTTGTTTATCTTAAAAACAGCGACCTCAGACTTGATGGTGGTCTCCACGACGGTGCGTCCTTTGGCACACCCGGCGATATTCTAAAATCCGATGGAGCCAATGTTTATTGGGACAGCCCGGCATCATTCAATATCATTGAGGTTGACAGCATATATTCTGCATCTGCAGATCCTGCAGACACAATAATTGTTGCTGCACAGATGAAGATCGATGGCGAACTTATAGCAGACTCCATACAAGCGGTCGGCGGCTGGATCGAGATGGATGACAGCGTAGAGATTCACGGTGACCTTCTCGTTGAGAATAAGGCCTACTCTACTTCCACAGTACCTGGTGATCTGGCAACAACCATGATTACCAAGGATTATGCAGACGCAAGATTCGCCAACGACGATCTCTCAGACAACATCCTGGATGATCTCTCAAATGTTGACGAGACTGGTGTTGCAGATCAGAGAATACTGAGATACAACGGTGTATCCGGCAACTGGGAAGTCGCAACTCTGGCTGTTAACGACCTCGATAATGCAGACGAGTCAGGCGCAATTAACGGAAGCATTCTCAAATACGATGGCTCCGATTGGGTTGTCGGTACTGATGAATTCGAAGATGCTGATTCTGATCCTACAAATGAGCATATTTCCGCCTTCGTCTGGGACGATCCAACAGATGTTCTTACTGTTGCTCAGCCTGGCAATATAATGACAGTTACAATCGATAACGAAGCAGATGACATCACAGATGATCCAATTGAGTCACTTTCCAATGTTACTGCAGGTGGAGCACTCAATGATGTCCTGATCCATGACGGCACAAACTGGGTTCCGGGTGATGTTAATACTATTGTAACAGAGACCGATCCCATCTTCACAGCAATGGACACAGAGGCAGAGCTTGAGACACATCTCACAGATGTCGCTGATGTATTCACAGACAACGATGGTGCCCTCACAGATGACGACCTTTCCGACAACAATGTCGGTGACCTTCTCAATGTAGACGAAACAGGTGCTGCAGACGGTCGTGTTCTCAAATATGACGGAGTATCTTCAACATGGATCACAGCCGCAGACGAGGTCGACGACGCTGATGCTGTTGTCGGTAATGAGTACAACACCGGATTCGTTTGGAATGACGCTGCAAATGAGCTTCAAATAACCGATGGTGGCGGCGGAATGTCAGTCACAATCAACAACGAAGCGGACGACATCACAGACGATGTGATAGGCGACCTTTCCGACGTTGATCTCACAGGTCTTGCACCAGATGAGTTCCTTCAGTTTGACGGAACAGACTGGGTTCCTGTGGATGTCAATACCGCTGTTGTCGAGGCTGACCCAATATTCGGAGCAATGGACACAGAAGCAGAGCTGGAGACACATCTCACTGATGTAGGCGATGTCTTCACAGACAATGACGGTGCCTTGACAGACGATGACATCACAGACGACAATATAGGCGATCTGTTCGATGTCGATGTTACAGGTGCAGTGCTCAACTCTGTACTCAAATACAACAGCATTACCTCCACTTGGGAGATAGGCGCAGACAATGTTGACGATGCTGACGCAGTAGTTGGCAATGAGTATGTAACAGCCTTCAACTGGGACGACGGTACAAATCAACTGACCATAACAGATGGCGGTGGAGCTACAGCGGTCACTATCGATAATGAGGCCGACGACATCACAGACGATGTAATCGGCGATCTTTCCGATGTTGACCTCACAGGACTTGCAGCGACAGAGTTCCTCCAGTTCGACGGTGCCAACTGGGTTCCTGTTGATGTCAATACAGCAGTAACAGAGACAGACCCTGTATTCAGTGCAATGGATACTGAGGCAGAGCTTGAGGCACAGCTTACCGATGCTGCAAATGTTTACACAGATAACGACGGTGCTCTGACAGATGATGATCTCTCAGATAACGACCTGACAGACATCGGCAACGTAAATACAGCCGGTATCGCAGATGGTCAGATTCTTGCCTGGGATGCGCTGGGTGGAGAATGGGTTGTCGATGATAATCTCGGAACAGACGATCAGACCCTGGCAGAGGTTCTTCTCTCCGGAAATAGTGCTGGCGCGACTGAGATTGACATGAACTCCAATAAGATTGTCAACCTGGCAGACGGTACAGTTGCCGGAGACGCTCTTGCCTATGGTCAGGCAGCGGGCGGCGACCTTGCAGGTACATACCCCTCCCCCACCATCGCCGCAGGAGCAGTCAGCGATGACGAGATAGACTATACCACTGTAACACTTGCTGACTTCACAGACGATGTAGGCTATGCAGTCGAATCTGAACTGAGCGATGGCAACAATGCAACAGCTCCAGTTGGCTGGGATGATCTAACAGGTATTCCTGCCGGTTTCGCAGATGGAACCGACGACGATGATCTGTCGGACAACACAGTTTCCGATCTTAGTGATGTTGACGATGCTGGTGCTGTTGACGGCAATATCCTTGTTTACAATGCAGGCACTTGGGAAGATGCTGCACACATAGTTGGCAATATCTCTGATGTTGACCTTACAGGTCTTGCAGATAACTCAATTCTCAAGTACGATGCCATTGGAGGAACATGGGATGTCTCAATCGACGAGGTTGACGACGCAGATGCTGACCCAACAAATGAGCACAACACAGCCATGACCTGGACACCAGCAACCAATCAACTGGCACTGACTGATCTCGGAGGTACATTTACAGTCACTATCGATGAAGAGGCCGATGATCTCACAGACAATGACCTCGATGAGCTGAACGATGTGACGCTAACAGGCATAGCTGCCAACGAGATACTCCAGTGGGACGGAACAGAATGGGTCAATGTCGACCCTAATGCAGCGGTTACTGAGACAGACCCTGTTTTCACTGCAATGGACACAGAGGCAGAGCTCGAGGCACAGCTAACAGATGTTGGCGATGTATTCACCGATAACGACGGTGCTCTCACAGACGATGATCTTACAGATGATCCTCTGAACACACTCTCTGATGTCGATGTTGCAGGTGCCCTCAACGGCGCAGTCCTCAAGTTCGATGGTGCCAACTGGATTGACGGCACAGACCTTGTAGATGATGCTGATGCAGTTCTCGGCAACGAGTATAACACTAACCTCAACTGGAATGATGTTACCGATGAGCTTTCAATAGTTGATCCGGGTGCAACATTCACAGTAACAATAGATAATGAGGCCGATGACCTCACAGACAATGACCTCGATGAGCTTAGCGATGTAACACTCACAGGCATTGCAGCCGACGAGATACTCCAGTGGAACGGCACAGCATGGGTCAATGTCGATGCAAACTCTACCATTACAGAGACCGATCCTGTATTCGGTGCAATGGATACTGAAGGCGAGCTTGAGACACAGCTTCTCGGCCTGGACGTATTCACAGCAAATGACGGGGCTCTCACAGACGATGATCTGACAGATGATCCTCTGAACACTCTCTCAGATGTCGATGTTGCAGGCGCACTCAACGGTGCAGTCCTCAAATTCGACGGGACCAACTGGATTGACGGCACAGACCTCGTTGACGATGCTGATGCAGTTCTCGGCAACGAGTATAACACAGCACTCAACTGGAACGATGTCACAAATGTCCTCCAGATTGTCGATCCGGGCGCAACACACAGTGTCACAATTGACAATGAGGCGGACGACCTTACAGACAATGACCTCGATGAACTTGCAGATGTAACTCTTACAGGTATAGCTCCTGATGAGATCCTTCAGTGGAACGGCACAGCATGGGTCAATGTTGATGCAAACTCCACAATCACCGAGACCGATCCTGTATTCGGTGCTATGGATACAGAGGGCGAACTTGAGACACAGCTCGGCGGTCTGGATGTATTCACGGCCAATGATGGCGCACTTGCCGATGACGACATAACAGATGACGCAATTGGTTCACTTGTTGATGTCAATGTCGCAGGTGCTGTCAACGGCTCTGTCCTGAAATATGACGGATCCGACTGGATCGTAGGCACAGATGCCGTAAACGATCTGGACAGCGATCCTCTCAACGAGAGAAACCTTGCTCTTACTTACAATGCCGGCACTACAATGCTCACACTCACCGATGCAGGTGGAAATGTATCGACCAGCTTCGATATTGCTGCAGACGATCTATCCGATAACTCGGTCAATGATCTTACAGATGTCGATGGCTCAGGTGCAACCAATGGCCAGGTCCTCAAGTGGGATGGTACAGAGTGGATACCCGGCGACGATAATACACTCGGTGTTGAAACAGACCCAGAGTTCACAGCAGTCGATACAGAGGCAGAGCTGGAAGCACATCTGACAGATGTTTCCGATATTTATACCGACAATGATGGAAACCTCAACGACGATGATCTTACGAACAATATCCTCAGCGATATTGGCGATGTTAATGTTACGGGCATTGTCGATCAGCAGGTTCTTGCATGGAATGCAGGCGCATCTGAGTGGCAGCCGGTTGATAACTTCGGCGCAGACGATCAGGACGACACAGAAATCTTCCTGACCGATCTCGTTGATTTCAACTACATTACAGGCCCGGATCTACACCAGGGTCTCGACCAGCTTGATAACAAAATAAACAACAATGACTTCAGAATCGGTACATCAGAGACAGACATAGCTAATCTCGAGGATGCTGTAGACGATCTTGACGATGGCAACCCCCTTACAACTCCAGTAACGTGGGACGATCTGTCACTGGTTCCGGCTGGATTTGCTGATGGCATTGATAATGTTGACGATGCCGACGCAAGCACAACTAACGAGACAATCACATCTGTCAACTTCAACACAGGTACTAATATCCTGACCATAACCGAAGCAGGAACGCCCTACACAGCAGACCTCTCTACCCTTGCGGGTGGCGGCGCAGGTACTGATGATCAGCTTCTCAACCTCGCAGGACTCGATCTATCCATCGAGGATGGAAACACAGTCTCCTTCACAGGCTGGGATAATGATGCTTCCGACGATGTCAATACAGGTGACAATGTCAGTGTCCTTGTCAACGATGCAAACTACATCGCCACCGGCGACAATGTTTCAGCTCTGACTAATGATGCCGGCTACATAACAAGCGCAGATGACGCCGATGCCGATCCAACCAATGAGATACAGGATCTGTTCAACACCATCACAGACGGTGTTAATACATATACTGTAGCCTCTGCAACAGACGACATCGAGTTCACAGCATCAGGTGCTGCAACAGTATCGGTTGATCCAGTAACAGGTATCATCAATATCTATGCACCCAATGCCTCGGACAGCGTCACAGCAGTTCTTGACACCATCAGAGGCTCCAATGTCGATACTGTGGTTGTTATGAACGACTTCAAGGTCTATGGTGAGCTGATTGCAGACTCCATCCAGGCAGTCGGCGATCTTCTCTACCTCGACGACAACACAGAAGTAGATGGCTACATCTCACGTCCAAACAACAACCTCTACGGCACAAATGCCGGCACACATATCAACCTCGGTCGCTACTCCATCACAGGTACAACCGGCTTCAACTACTCCTACGCAACTGTCGGCGGTGGATACTATAACAATGCCGAGGCGGACTACACAGTCGTATCCGGTGGTCAGGACAATACAGCATCCAGCGGCTGGGCAACAGTCGGCGGCGGTTGGACCAACGATGCAAGCGGAGAGTACTCGACAATTGCTGGTGGTTATGACAACACTGCCTCAAGTGCAAATGCTGTCATCGCTGGTGGTAGAGAGAATATCGCCTCCGGACTGAACTCAAGTGTCATAGGTGGACAGAACAATACTGCCAGCAACGAATATGCAGCTATCTGCGGCGGTCTTGACAATACAGCCAGTGGAGAATATGCTCTGGTTATCGGCGGTGACAACAATACAGCCTCCGGCTTCTATTCTGTGGTAACAGGTGGTACAAACAACTCATCCACCATGAACTACTCAACAGTTGGTGGCGGTTTCAACAACACCGCTTCAGGTCTCTACTCCTCCATTCCGGGTGGACGCTATCTCCAGGTTGGAAATGGCTCCTTCGGTTTCAGAGGTGGTCTGAGCAATCCATTCTCTACACTGAATGTTGCAGCCGAGACAAATACATTCCACATTGCAAATGCAGGCTTCCACTTCAACCATACACAGGAAGCAGCCGCTGACTTCAGACTGGAAAGCGACACGAAGGACGATATGTTCTTCATGGATGCAGGGACAGAGAGAGTCGGTATCGGAACAGATACACCAGCCTCCACCCACCAGATTGAAGGAAGTAAGGGATGGGCAGTTGCAGCCGTATCCTCCACAGGAAACCTTGACGAGACACATAATGTTGTGCTCGCATCGAACACAATCACCCTCACTCTCCCGGCCGCAGCAGGTGTTGCTGGCAGAGTCTACACAATCAAGAATGTGGGAACGGGCGTGATCACAGTAGCCGGCAACGGCGGCGAGAATATCGATGGAGCAGGTTCACTGAACCTCGCAGCACAGTACGACTATGTCGAGATCGTTTCCGATGGAACCCAGTGGTATGTAATCGGTCAGAACTGACCATAGAAAGTTGAACTATATAAGGGCATCCTCTGTGGATGCCCTTTTTTTATTGAAAGGAAATACATGAAAGACCCACTTTTCTGGCAGGACGGCAAACTGCACATACTTGATCAGACAAGACTGCCACTTCAGGAAGAGTACATAGTCACAGATGATTTAGAGGATGTCGCTCAGGCAATAGAGAGACTCTCTGTTCGGGGTGCACCAAATATTGGTCTCACCGCCCTATTCGGCGCATATATTGGAATAGCTGCCTCAGATGAAATCGAAGCAGACTTCGAAAGGGCATTTAAAAGGCTGGCAAGAACAAGACCCACAGCCTATGATCTTTTCGCAGCTCTGAAAAGGGCTCAAAAAGTATTTGACTCTGGGATGACACCTGATGAAAAGAGAGCAAATGTTCTTAAGGAAGCCCACAGCCTTAAAGAAGAGCTTATCGATCGCTCAAGACTAATTGGAAAATACGGAGCTGATCTTGTGCCACGGGATGCAATTATCCTGACCCACTGCAATACAGGAGCACTCGCTGCACCGGGTGATGGTACAGCCTTTTCTGTGATTGCAGAAGCCCACAGACAGGGCAAAGTCAAGATTGTCTATGCAGACGAAACAAGACCTCTGCTTCAAGGCGCAAGGCTGACAATGTGGGAGTTGATGCAAAGGGATATACCGTGTAGGGTTAATGTTGACTCTGCTGCAGGCATCCTGATGTCCCTTGGCAAGATTGATTTTATAGTTACCGGCGCAGATCGAATTGCCGCTAACGGAGATTCGGCGAACAAAATCGGTACATATACTCTGGCTGTTCTCGCCAAAAGACATGATTTACCATTCTATATTGCAGCCCCGACAAATACTGTGGATATGGAAACCAGAACCGGCTCTGAGATAGAGATCGAAAATAGAGAAAGCAGCGAGGTAACCAGCTTCTGGCAGCAGAGAACCACACCCTCAAATGCCGTTGCCGAAAACTATGCCTTTGATGTCACTCCGGCAGAGTTGATCACAGGTATTATAACTGAAAAGGGTGTCATTTCACCAGAGGCAATAGGAGACCAAATAAAGTAAGGGCATATGCCCTTAATGTGGTGTTTGTGAAATATTTAACTTGACCCCCATAACACATTCTTTATATTCCTTGGTAAGAAGAAATCCATGATATTTCAAAAAGGAGTGTGACAATGTTTGCCATCTCGGACAGAGCCGAAAAGATGAAGAGCTCGGTCATTCGCGAGCTTCTCAAACTCACCCAGAAGCCCGGAGTAATCTCATTCGCAGGCGGACTACCCAGCGAAGAGGTCTTTCCAATTATGGACATCAAAGAGGCAGCTGACCGTATGCTCGTTGAGAAAGGCCGAAAAGCCTTGCAATATGGAACAACCGAGGGGTACAAAGAGCTCCGTGAATACCTTTCAGTATGGATGAAGAAGAACAAGAACATTGTAGCCGATCCGGATGAGATAATGATCACGTCCGGCTCACAGCAGGGTCTTGATCTCACAGGTCGCGTTTTCATCAACAATGGCGACAATATCTTTGCATCGTCCCCGACCTATCTCGGTGCAATTCAGGCCTTCAATGCCTACTACCCCAACTGGGTCACACTACCTTCGGATGACGACGGCATGATCGTCGATAAACTCGATGAGGTTATCGGAGAGGCCAAGCCGAAATTCATCTATCAGGTTCCGACATTTCAGAACCCAGATGGCAGAACAATGCCGATGGAGCGCAGGGAGAAACTCATAGAAGTGGCCATAAAACACAATGTCCCGATAATAGAAGATGATCCATATTCTTCCCTTGTTTACACAGGTGAAACACCTCCATCCCTGAAATCTATGGCCCCTGATTATGTGGTTTATATGAGCACATTCTCAAAGATGGTCTGTCCCGGTTTCCGCGTTGCATGGATCACAGCTCCAAAGGATATACTCGATAAATTCATCAAGATGAAACAGGGCTGCGACCTCAACACAAGCACACTCTCACAGTACCTTCTCTACGAATACATCAAAGATGGAAAAATGGACGACCACATTGAGAAGATGAAGAAGGTCTATGGCGAGCGCATGCTCAAGATGAAGGAGTGCATTGCAAAGTATTTCCCTAAGGAAACGACAGTCACCAATCCGACAGGTGGTATGTTCTTCTGGGTTGAGCTACCAGAGACAATTAACACTACTGAACTTCTACCCATAGCAGTAAAACACGATGTGGCATTTGTTCCCGGCGCAGCCTTCCATCCGGATGGCACAGGACAGAACACAATGCGCCTGAACTTCTCCAAATCTACTGTAGAAGAGATTGAGGAAGGTTTCAAGAGATTGGGCAGAGTCATCGAGGAGCAACTTACGGGCAAGAAAACCTGCTGAAGCTCTTATGTATAGATGTATGTTATGAAAGAGGGGGCATTTGCCCCCTTTTTTGTACTTGTAAGATTTATCATTTCTCTTATCTTTTTTGAAAATCAATAAAGAGGAGGTTATATTGGCTCAACAAAGAGAACTTTGGGGAAGCAGGACATCCTTCATACTCGCCGCCATTGGCTCAGCCATAGGTCTTGGCAACATCTGGAGGTTTCCCTATGTTTGTTATGCCAACGGAGGCGGAGCTTTTCTTATTGCATATTTTTTCATGCTCTTCCTCGCGGGAATTCCGCTTCTTATGCTCGAATTCGGACTTGGCTACAAGATGAGGTCTGCAGCACCGGGCTCATTTGCAAAGATAAAACCGGGACTTGAGTGGTTCGGGTGGTTTGCGGCTGGTGTCGGTTTCATGATCGTTACATACTATGCAGTAATTATGACATATTGCGCCAACTTTACCATACATTCTTTTACACTGGCGTGGGGAGATAATCCGTCGGATTTCTTCTTCAATGATTTCCTCGGCATTACACCGTCGGGAGATGGCGCAAACCCATGGAATCTCGGCAAATTTCAGTGGCCATTGCTCTTTGGATTTATTTTCAGCTGGGTTTTTGTCGTTGCTTCTATTTGGAAAGGGACCAAGACAGTCGGCAAGGTCGTATATGTTACGGTTTTTGTGCCCTGGGCTTTGCTTCTTCTTTTCACTGTAAGAGGTATAACCCTTCCGGGATCATCAATCGGCCTCTCCTATTATCTGACCCCTGTCTGGGATAAGCTCCTCGACCCACAACTGTGGCTTGCGGCGATAACACAGGTCTTCTTCAGCCTGACGGTCGGTTTCGGTGTCATGATCGCCTATGGTTCTTTCCTGCCGGAAAAGTCAGACATTGTACAGAATGCCTTCATCATTGGCATAGCCGATGCTTTAACAGCCTTTGTGGCCGGACTGGCAGTCTTTGGCTCCCTTGGACATAAAGCATATACAGACGGTGTGGGAATAGAGAATGTTGTCCGGGCAGGTCCGGGACTGACATTTGTCACATACCCTGAGATCATATCCAATCTTCCATTTGCAAGGCTTTTCGGTGTGCTGTTCTTCCTGATGTTGCTTACACTCGCTGTGGACAGCGCATTCAGTCTCCTTGAAGCAGTTACTGCATCTTTTAAGGATAAATTCGGCTGGTCACATAAGAGGGCGAACCTGACAATTGGTGGCGTCTCATTCTTACTCGGTCTCCCACTCCTCACTGGTGCAGGCCTTCACTTTCTCGACATCACAGATAGATTTATGAATCAATTCGGATTAACGCTTGTGGTACTCGGAGAGTGTTTCTTCATAGCTGTTTACTACGGCTTCCCAAAATTGCGTACTTTCCTCGATAAGGTTTCATACTGGAAGACCCGGAAAATTGGGCTGATAACATTCTGCGTCTCTGTTATCGTGATTATCTTCTCCATACTCCACATCAATCAGGTCAGAACACCCCGGATAGTCTTTGCTGTTGTGGCGACAATTCTTGTTGAGGGCTTTGCAATGTACCTGTACTACAAGAACTGCAAGGTTAAGAATTTCTTCGAGGAGAAATTCTGGTATATCTTTGACTATTTTTGGGATATTTGTGTCCTTGTGGCAACGCCTCTGAGCATTCTTGTTATGCTCGTCTTCGAGATTAATACGCGAATACTCGCACCATATGGTGACTTCGGCAGCAGAACTCAGGAATTTGTATTCGGGTGGCTTGTTCTAATACTGATACTGATAGCCGGCCTGGCTTTGAGTTTGCTCAAGGGTAAAAAGGACTTTGGAGTACCAATCTGTGAAATCGAAGCAGATAAAGAAATAAATGAATAGCAGAAATAAGTTTTCCCTTGCCATGGAGGCAAAAAATTTTTAGTATTTATATAGAATGGGTTACAGACGAATTAAGGTGGGTCAGAGGGGCTGAGCATTAACCTTTGTGAACACCACCCACATTAATATTGGAAGAAGCAAAGCTTGTCTTAATCCAGAGGAAAAAAATAGAATGTACATTTACAGAAGGAGAGAGCTGTAAATTTTAGGTTCTTAACGATACTACAACATTCAAAACTATAACATCAAGGAGGAGAGATGAAGAAGTGGTTCGTAATCTCCGCTTTGTTGATGGTTATTGTAGCATTTGGCTCGACAGAGGTCAAGGGCTATAACCCATCTGCATACAAAGCAATGGAATTAGACCCCATCTTTCAGGATTCAAGGCTTGCAAAGATAGCCGAAACAATGATCGCAGAGCCGGTATTCCCGGAATATCTACATGGCGATCAGTATGTCGTAGGTATAACATACTACGACATGCAGCACAACAGCACACTCGGCAGAAATGTTGCAATTGACGATGAGGGCGGCGCGCACATCGCATGGATGCGCTCACCTAACTCCCTGCTGTCTTCAAGGCAGATCTACTACAACTACGTAGATGCAGATGGCGTTGAGCTTGCAGGCTTCGAGGGTACAGGAATGCGTGCCGACTATGCACTCTTTAAATCCGGATACTGCACAATCGATGCACACGGATGTACACCATACATCGCCTACCATCAGGCAAACAGCGCAGCAGCAGACTATCACTCTCAGGTTTCCTGGGATGCTGCTTCCATCGAGTCTGAGTGTGGCTATCACGGCGGCTTTGCAGAGGCAACCCCTGCACCCCCAACAGTTGCATACCCAGAGTGCCCCGATGACATCGACAATATCGTCAATATCTGGCCTGTTATCGCAGTATCAGAGGTAGACGGTGATGTCCATCTTATCAGCACCACATCCAATAATGACTCCACAACTTGCGGCGGCGAATACATTGCACCGAAGAACTACATGGCATACTATCATGCAACAGTAGACCCTTCCGGCTCAAGCTCCATGACATTCGACGATGCAGGTGTCGTTCTTGCTGAAGCACGTGGTGTTGCACCTACAATCGGTACAGCCCGCACACGCGATGAGGTTGCCGTTGCAACAGTATACCTCGATGACTACACATGTACATGGCCGGATGCATCGAATATCTATCTCTATAGATCTTCAGATGACGGAATGACATGGGACACAACCGCTGTCACAGGTTTCGGTCCTGACCACAGAACAGAGCCATACGACACATTCTTCTGGGGTGGCTACTATGTCGACACAACAGTCACACCTGTTGATACATTCTGGTCAGTAGATACATTCGTATGCTACACACGTCCAAACGGCGATGTTTCCATCACATACGACTTCGACGACAATATTCACCTCACATGGACTGAAGGAACATACAGCATCGACTCATGTACAGGCGAGACAGCCAGCTCCTGGCCAATGTCCGTAACCAAGCACTGGACAGACCTGACAGGTGAGATAACAGACATAATCGACGCATATCCCGCACCCGGTGGAAGACTTCTCACCCCCTGCGGCGGCGTTGACAATCCAGACTACTTCAAGAACAACTTCACACCGACAATCTCCGTTGACGAGGACAATACACTCTATGCCATCTGGCACAAGTACAATGGCGAGTTGACTTGGATGTATGCCATGGAAGAGGGCGACACAGGCACAATCTACTATGACATGTCTGCTGCCAACTGCCACAACAACGAGATCTTCGGCTCATACTCAACAGACAACGGTGCAACATGGATAGGCCCTGCACCCATTTCCAACACATACACACCTCTTTGTGAAGCAGGTGACTGCAAAAGCGAGCTGAACTCCACAATATCCCATACAACTGATGAATATGTACACATCTTCACTATCCTTGATGCCGATGCAGGACGTTCCATTCAGGAAGTCGGCGAGATCGTCGAATGCGATGTTCTCTATGCACGTATACCCAAGGGTAATTTCGAGGATGCTTGTGAGGCCTTCGATCAGTTCCACTATGTAATGGAGCCAATGTATCCGGATACAAATGAAGTCTATGACTTTGAGAATCCAGCCCCAACATGGGGAATCGCAGAAGCCAAGACCAATGTCCCGACCGAGATGAGCCTCGGCCAGAACACACCTAATCCATTCAACTCCCAGACCGCCATCAGCTTTGACGTTGAGCAGCCCGGCCGCTATATCCTCGAGGTATATGACCTTCAGGGCAAACTCGTCAATGTACTTGCTAACAGCGAAATGGGCAGAGGAACTTATTGGGTACGCTGGGAAGGCACAGACCGCTCCGGCGAGACAGTCCCATCCGGCACATACCTTTATCGTCTGAGAGACGAGAAGGGCAATGCCACAGTCAGGACAATGTCTCTGATCAAATAAGTTCTACATTCGATAGAATTCAAAAGACCCGGCTCTTGTCGGGTCTTTTCTTTTATATAATAATCCCCATAGCTATCTAAAAATTATTGCCAAAATGACATTTATTCCTTGCACTCTACCACTAATAGTTATATTATACAACTAAGAAGAAATCGAACCACTTCTTCTTCTCTCTCTCGCCCTTGGCTCTGGGGTCTATCGGAGTCTATGTTATTGCCTTTTGGCAAGCCCTTGGCTCTGGGGCAAAACAGAGCCAGAATAAAACAAAATGAACATAAAAGACGGAGGTTTTTGATGAGGAGTTCTTTATTGAGGGGATTGGGAATAGTCGCTTTGATTCCAGTAATCCTTTTCGCCGGGAAGCTTGTCCCTGTAGACAGGATTGATCCCAAGGTTGAAATGCCGGCATTGATGAAGATTACAGAGGCCATGGAAGATACTGCACAGACTATCTTCCCCGAATTTCTGGGCTACACACAGCATACAATCGGCATGACCTATTACGACATGCAGCATAATAGGACCGTCGGAAGAAACATCGCACTGGACGATGAGGGCGGTCTTCATTTCTCGTGGATGCGCTCACCAAATGCTCTCCTTAACTCAAGAAATATTTACTACAACTACATCGACCCAATGGGCAATCAACTTGCCGGATACGAGGAAACTGGCCTAAGGGCAGACTATGCCCTCTTCAAATCAGGCTATACAACCATTGACGTCCATGGTTGTACACCCTATATCGCCTATCATCAGTCCAACTCTGCTGCAGATGATTACCATGCTCAGGTAGTCTGGGATGCTGCCTCCATTGAATCTGAATGTGGTTTCCACGGCGGATTTTCGGAGGCTACCCCCGACCCACAGGATGTTCCGTTCCCGGAATGCCCCGATGAAATCTCGGACATGCTCGACATCTGGCCGGTCATATCTGTTTCCGAATATGATGGCGATGTGCATATAGTAACTACGACCAGCAATGGTGAACTGCCTGATACAGTTGACTGTGGCGGCGTGGACATTCCTGTCAAGAGCTATGCAATGTATCACCACGCAAATGTGGACTACTCAGGCTCCAGCAGCATGGGTTTTGAAGATCCCGGTGTCGTCCTCCATGAAGAAGGCGAAATCAGCTCTGACATCGCAACTGCAAGCACAAGGGATGAGGTTGCTGTTGCCTTCATCCATCAGGGTGAATATGAGTGCGGCTGGGTTGATGCCAGAAATATAGTCCTAATGAGAAGCTCAGATGACGGTGTAAGCTGGGACACAACATATATTACAGACAATGGCCCGGATTTCCGAGAAGACCCACTCGATACCTTCTTCTATGGGCTCTATTTCCTCGACATCGATTCCGCTTCAACTCCATGGGACAGCACAGTTTTCTGGGGTGTTGACACCTTTGTGCTTTTCACAAGACCCTATGGCGGCCTGAATGTTTTCTACGACAATGACGACAATGTTCATGTCATCTGGACTGAGAGCACAAACAGCCCCGACTCATGCAGGGGTGATATCGCAACATTCTACGCCAAATCCACAATCAATCACTGGTCCGAAGAAACTGGCGAGGAGAGCCTGGTCACCGATGCCTTCCCTGCACGCGGCGCACCGTGGCCGGGGGGAGATAATGACAATCCCAGATACTTCTATTCATCCTATGCCCCAAACACAGCCGTCGGACCTGATGGAACGCTGTATTGTATCTGGCAGCAGACTTACGGCGAGCTTTGGTGGTGGTATGCAATGGCCGAGGAGGACTCCCTCGATATAGTCTACTATGACCGCTCAACAGAGGGCTTTGCAAATAACGAGATATTCCTTTCCTACTCCGAGGATAACGGCGCAACATGGGTCGGACCACTGGATGTATCTAACACATATACCCCACTCTGCGACCATGCGAACTGCAGAAGCGAGCTTGATCCCACAATCGCCAAAAAGGCAGATGACTTCATCCATCTTGTATGGATAGATGATCAGGACGCAGGTCTTGGAATTCAGGAATATGGTGAAATAACAGAGAATCCAGTTAAATATGCAAAAATCCCTACAGATATAGTCAGGGAATGTGCAGATGCCATGGACATGGTAACACATCACCTCGAGCCTATATACCCGGACTCAACAATCCAGCATCCATTCAACCCCGACAGCATTCTCTCAGGTGTTAAGGAGAATCACCCCAATGCCCCGACAGGCTTCGACCTCCACCAGAACTACCCCAACCCCTTCAATGCAACCACTATGCTCTCCTTCGACATCATTGAGGCTGGAAACTATATCCTCGAACTCTACGATATATCCGGCAAGCTGGTCAGCGTCGTCCACAATGGCGAGCTGGGCAGGGGTAATCATAATCTCGTCTGGAATGCCGTCGATGAGAAGGGCAAGAAGATACCGTCAGGTACATATCTCTTCCGTCTGAGGGACGAGAAGGGCAACTACACAACAAGGACAATGACACTTGTGAAATAGTCTTTAGCCCTAAGTGGCTAAAAGCGAAGGACATGACCCCTCATATCCTCGGGAACCGACCCTCAAAAGGTCGGTTCCTTTTTTTTTGCTTGAAATCTGTCATTTTATGTTCTATAATACAATTACGGATTAAATGATTTCCATGATGACTTTTAGTTCTTCCCCGATCTATTGGACGGAGAAGTTAACATAGATTAAACACTTAGAGAGAGGGTGTGTGAGATGAGGATAATAACTGTTATTCTGCTTGTACCACTGCTGATGGGAGGCAAGATTGCCCCTGTTGAAAGGTTTGAGCACAGCGAGACCCTGAAGAAGGTGCTGGATGTAGCTTCGCCACCATTTCCCGAATATCTCGGGAATGAGCCTGTACTGATGGGGACAACCTATTGGGATTTGCAGCGCAATGAATCCCTTGGAAGAAATGTTGCAACAGATGAGTATGGAGGAGCACATCTGTCCTTCACAAGAGCATCGACAATGGTATTTTCAGATAGAGGTATATTCTACAATTACTATGGCCCCGACGGAGAACGCATTCCGGGAATTGAGACTACAGGTGCAAGGATTGATCCAGTGACTTCCAGGTCTGGTTATACAACAATTGATGCCTATGGCTGTACCCCATTTCTCGCCTATCATAAAAGAGATGCTTCAGATGAAAACTATCATTCACAGGTTGCCTGGGATAGATCACCCCTGGAAACAGACTGTAGTGAAAGGTGGTTCTTTGCTGAAGCAACGCCTCGTCCACCAACCGTGCCCTTTCCCGACTATCCTGAAGAGATTCCGGACCTTATCAATATCTGGCCTGTTATTTCTGTCTCGGAATTTGACGGTGACTTGCATCTTGTCTCTACTTCCTCTTGGAATAGCTTTATTGTCGATGGTTCAGATACAATCTCCGGTCTCGGAAATATTCTTGTATACCATCATGCCAATATTGACGACGTAGACATAAGCTCGATAGATTTTGACGATGCAGGCATTATCCTTGGAGAGTCCTACAAGGTTTCGGCAGATATTGCCACAGCAAGATCAAGGGATGAAGTTGCAATTGCTGTCGCCTATGAGGGGGGTTTCACGTGTAACTGGGTTGACTCGATAAATATAGTTCTTTATCGCAGCACAGATGATGGAGTAACATGGGACACTACTTTCATTACCAATAACGACGATTGCTATACCGGGGCACCTCTTGACACAATATATTCATTGAAACCACATCGAGTTACCGATACCCTTATCTCATACACACGCCCCATTGGTGAAATCTCTATTGTCTATGATATGTTCGATAATATTCACATTGTCTGGACAGAGGGAATGTATTCACCACAGTTAACAGGCATGGTTGCCGTTTCATGGCCCTTAACAACATTGAAGCACTGGTCAGAAGAGACAGGAGAAATAAACAACCCGATGAGTGCATATCCCTGGGCAAACGGTCTTTATCTTTCTCCTTACGGTGGTGTTGATAATCCTAACTTTTTCAGAAACAACTTCCATCCTACTATATCAGTTGGTACTGATGATAATCTCTATGTTATCTGGCATCGATATAATGCAGAGCTTCTATGGATGGAAGCAGTTGATCTTCCCGAAACAGACACAGTTTATTATGATATGAGTAGCATCGGAGCTCACAATCTTGAGATAATGGGTTCATACTCGCCGGATAACGGTGAAACATGGATAGGACCTGCACCAATATCAAATACATATTCACCGGGTTGTGAACCTGGCGATTGCAAAAGCGAGGTATATGCAACGGTTGCCGAGGATAGCGATGATTTTGTGCATATATCCTTCCTTCTGGACAAGGATGCAGGTATATCAATTCATGAAATCGGAGAGGTTCTTGAAGGCGACTTCATGTATGTGCGTATCCCAACCGAGGACTTTGAAGCCGCCTGTGATGCCTTTGACGATTTCCACTTTGTATGCGAGCCCATGTATCCCGACAGTACCTTCGGTCACGACTTTGTCAATCCCTGGGGCATGACAGAGGGTAAGACTTCAAAACCCGGCAGAATGAGGCTCCACCCCAACTATCCGAATCCCTTCAATGCCGCCACAAATATCAGCTTCGAGATTGCTGAAGCAGGCGACTATATCATTGAGATCTACGATATATCAGGTCGTCTGGTTGATGTTCCGATCAATGGCGAGCTTGGAAAGGGCAATTACAAGACGATCTGGCAGATGCCGGAGAATATGCCATCGGGTAACTATCTTATGCGCCTGCGCAATGACAAGGGGCTTTTCACAGCCCGGCGACTAACATACGTAAAATAGAAAACAGCGAAAGGTCGGCTTCGGTCGGCCTTTTCTATTGAAAGCTGTGACTCTCCCATTTATATTGAGGCCATGAAAGAACTGTACAGCAAAATAGATGGTCTAAAATATGCTGAGAAAATCTCCTTCCTGTGTGAGCACTTTCTCGGCAGGCCCTATATCCCCTCCCCCATTGATGACGAAAAGGATAAATTGCTCCGTCTGGATGGCTTCGACTGTGTCACCTTTGTCGAGACAGTCCTCGCCTTCTCTTTGGCCGACTCAAATGAAGATGTAATCGAAAGACTCAGAACTATCAGATACAGCAAGCAAATTTCCTTTGCTACAAGGAGACACTTCACATCTATTGACTGGTATCCGGGAAATCAAGGGCTTTTCAGGATCCATGGTGCTACTTCACGCCGCAATATCTGGATTGACAGAAAGGCCTTTTTCGGAGATCGTGGTCTGCCTGAAGACCTTGCTCCAAGAGCCTTCGTTTCTTTCCCCTACACAGAAAAACCTGATGCCTCAGTATTGCCTGAAACCCCTGCTGTTATCTTTGTTATTGGAAACAGGGACTGGATAGTTGTCGATCATATGGGCATTTACAACAATGGAAATTTCTATCATGCCAGCTCAGAAAAGCAAATGGTTGTGAAAGAGGCCATAGTTCAATATATTCGAGATAGAAAGAGCAAATTAGGAATTACAATACTGGGGTTAAGATGAAAATATTGATTGTAGGCGGAGGCGGAAGGGAACATGCCATATCATGGGCGGTCTCAAAAAGCTCCTATGTGGAAAAGATATATGTAGCACCGGGTAATCCAGGATGTGCAGAGGTGGCAGAGCAGGTCAACATATCCGACAAGGATATCCGCTCCCTCGCATCATTTGCTGAAAAGAACCATGTCGATTTGACCATTGTAGGTCCTGAAACCCCCCTTGCCATGGGCATTGTCGATTATTTCCAAAAGCGCAAACTACGTATATTCGGCCCATCGCTGGCAGCAGCGGAAATCGAATCGAGCAAGATTTTCTCAAAGTACTTCATGCGAAAATACAACATCCCCACAGCCCCCTTCAAAGACTTTAGCTCTGCTGAGAATGCCATACACTTCCTCGAAACGCGGGAATTCCCCATAGTCATCAAAACCGACGGACTTGCCGCCGGCAAGGGTGCAATTATCGCCCGAAATCTCACAGAGGCCAAAGATGCCATACTCCATATGATGATCGAGCAGAATTTCGGCAAGGCTGGCAAGCGTGTAGTCATAGAGGAATTCCTCGATGGTCCTGAGATATCCTTCATGGGCCTTTGCGACGGCGAGCACGTTGTGCCACTTATCAGCTCAATGGACTACAAAAGAGCAATGGACGGTGGCTCCGGACCAAACACAGGCGGAATGGGAGCAATTGCCCCCCATCCCCTTCTGACCGATGAACTTCAGAAAGCAGTTATGGAAAATGTTATGCTGCCCACAATTGACGGTCTGAAGTATGAGAAGAAACCCTTCACAGGTATACTCTATGCAGGTCTTATCCTTACACAGAGAGGCCCAAAGGTTCTGGAGTTCAACTGCCGTTTCGGTGACCCGGAAACACAGGTTGTCCTCCCGCTTCTCCAGACGGATTTCATTGAGATGCTCCTCTATGCCCTTGAGGGCAAGCTTGATGAATTCGATCCTGTCTGGAAGCCCGAAAAGGCCCATACTGTTGTCATGGCCAGCGGTGGATATCCAAAGAGATTCCGCAAAGGCTTCGAGATCACAGGACTTAAGGATATCGATGAAAATTCCATAGTATTTCAGGCAGGCACAACTCAAAAGGGCGATACAATCCTATCCGATGGCGGAAGGGTGCTCTCAGTAACATCAACTGGACGCAATCTCGAGCAGGCAGCAGAACGTACCTATCGTTCGATAAAGAAGATAGACTTTAACAAAGCCTTCTACAGGTCTGATATAGGCGCTCCCTTCGTCAAAAGGTAAAAAGGAGGAGATATGGTCTCGATTATAATGGGCAGTAACAGCGATATGCCCCTTGCAGAACGAACGCAGAAGGTTCTCAATGATTTTCATGTGGAATACGATACACAGGTGCTTTCAGCACACAGAAGCCCTCAAAAACTCGTCGACTATGTAAGTGGATTGAGGAAAAAAGGTGTCAAGGTCGTGATATGCATTGCAGGGCTGGCAGCCCACCTTCCCGGAGTTGTTGCAGCGCATACAGCCTTACCTGTGATAGGTGTCCCTGCTCAGGGAGGTCCACTTGGCGGCATAGATGCCCTCTTTTCCATAGCGCAAATGCCCAAGGGTGTCCCTGTTGCTACAATGGCCATTGGCTCACATGGCGCAACAAATGCAGCCCTTTTCGCCATCAGGGTTAAGAGCCTACTGGAACCGGAGCTTGCAGGAAAACTCGACTCATACATTGAGGAGATGAATCAGAGATGATCTTCGATGATTTCCAAGGCCCATGGATAGCCCCATCAATCCTTTCGGCTGATTTCCTGAATATTGGAGAGGAGCTGAAGTCCCTTGAGCAAGCAGGCGCAGATGCAATTCATCTGGACATCATGGATGGCCATTTTGTACCAAATATCAGCTTTGGGCCTGCCTTTGTAGAGGCTGTAAGAAGGGGCACTGAACTTCCTCTAATCGCCCACATGATGATCGAAGATCCCCTCAAATACGGCACTATTTTCGCTGAGGCAGGTGTGGAGGCTATAAGCTTCCACATCGAGAGTGTTGATAACCCCTTTGGGGTTGTTGAAAGAATCCGCAGCCTTGATGCTTTGGCCGGAATAGCAATCAAGCCATCTACACACATAAGAAACTATGAGAAGCTTGCAGAAAATGCTGATTTCATCTTAATTATGAGTGTTGAGCCGGGGTTTTCGGGACAATCCTTCAAAGAGATTGCACTTGAAAGAATCGATAGATTTACCAGGATAAGAGAAGAACTCGGTCTTGAGTTCAAGATTGAGGTTGATGGAGGAGTAAAGGGCGATAACTCCGAGCTTGTCAGGGATGCCGGAGCTGACATACTTGTCTCGGCAAGCTATATCCTCGGCAGTTCTGATAGAAAAAAAGCGATAGAAACACTAAGGGGTTGATAGAAGATCCATAGCTTTTCCCCAGCGAAGACCCCGCTGACTGATGATGAAGTCCGCAGACGGGGCGAGAAGTGTCTCATATATCAAAATACCTGCATTTATTATGTCCGCTCTTTTTGGAGCAAAAGGGATCTGCTCCCTTATACTATCTGTTTCTATTGATCTCATCTCTGCTGCAATCTCAGCAATGGAATCGATGCGCCTGCCATGGACAAGCTCCGATTCAAAGGATTTGCATCCAAGGCATGCAAGTGTGCTTGCTGTTCCACCAGCACCAAGCACAAGTCCTTGAAGAGGTTTGTCAATGTGTTGTCGAATATAGCCTATCGCCTCTTCCCTCAATGAATCTGGCATCGGATTAATGAGTCCAAATCTTTCAGTAAGATTGACAGCACCAAATGGCAATCCCAAATATGTATCTTCTGAGATTATCTCTGTGGAGCCTCCTCCTACATCAATGAGAGTATAGCCTGATATATCCAGTCCTATACCTGCTCCTTTATAGGCCAGTGTTGCTTCATCTTCCTGGGATAGAATATTGAATGGAGTGCCAATGGCCTTGTCCCAAAGCTCAAGGAAGACATCACTATTCCTGGCAATACGTAGAGCATGGGTTCCTGTTCCTTGGGGACGGATATCAAGTCCTGACAGTTCAATCAAGTTATTGCAGGCGTCAATTGTCCTTTGCATCGCTGCTTTGCTCAATAGACCTGATCTCTCAAGGCCCTCTCCCAATCGGGGTTCCAGTGATTGCTCGAAGAGAATATTGAATTCCCCGCCCATTATCTCGAGAACAAGGATTATAACGGAATTTGTACCAATATCAATTACAGAAACCCTTTGCACACCTTCTCCTTTGAAACCAATAAATAAGAAAGAGAATAGTCAAAATTCCGGCAAGATCAGCAATGAGATCAAAGATATCGCAATTTCTTCCGGGAACGAAATATTGATGCAACTCATCAACTATACCGTAGAAAAAGGCTATTGCCCCTGAGAGCAAGAATGCTCGATTTATCTTCCAGCCAAACAATGCCTTGAAAATCAAGAAAGCCATAAAACCAAAGGCAAAAAAATGGGCTATTTTGTCCATGAGAGAGAAGCTGAGCCCTACATCTGGCAAGGTATTGGAAGAGAGAATCCAAAGGGCGGTCATATAAGATACTGCCAGAGCTGTGAATAGCCACTTCATCGTTTCCAATAGAAGACAGAGCCCTCATGAATGTTCTTCGTGAGAATCTCTTCCCTGATAAGCTCAAAAAGGACAGTTTCTAGTTTCTTTTTATCAACACCGAGTCCGGCATGAATTGCCTCAAGGGTTTCAGGCCGTCTCGAGAGAAAATCTAACAGAGCTTCCCTAAGATTGACATATTCGGACTCATTCATTCTGGACTTCTTCGCCTTGCCGATAGGCTTTCCGCCTATTATCTGCTTCGCCCTCTCTATTCTTGCAGGCTCAGGAATTTCAATATTCTTTTCAGCCGGTGGTCTTACAGGTGTATTAATGTCTATGCTGTCCGGATCAACTCGAGTTACAATGTCCCTGAAGGCAATCAAGTGCTCATCTGAATCATTTATACCCTTGAGGAGCATTATCTCAAGCCTGAGAGTGCCTTTGAACTCTCTCGAAAAATCGACCAACCCGTCGATGTATTGATCCCAGTTGAGATCAGGATGTGGTCTGTTGACCATTTTCCAGGTTTCTTCATCCGGGGCATCAAGCGAAGGGACAACGAGATCAGCCCCCATCAGCTCCGATCTCACATCATTATGCCACAAGAGTGAACCATTGGTCAACACAGCAATCCTTTTCTTGGGGTATTCCTCTTTTATGAACTTGATGAATCTGCCAAGATCCTTGGAAAGGGTTGGCTCTCCGGTACCCGCAAAGGTTATGTAGTCTATTCTGCCAGCTTCTATCTTCTCTCTGAGCTCAGTTTCCAGTTCCTCTGGTGGAAAGAACCTCACCCGTTCGGGTGAATAGGCTGGTCTGGTCCCTATCTGGCAATAGATGCAGTTGATTGTACATGCCCTCCCCTTAACCAGGTCAATCCCTAAAGAATATCCCAGCCTTCGAGAAAGAACAGGTCCATATGTATACAATTTACCTCCCTCATTTTTCCCTTGAAAAAGCTTCCTTTTTCACTATAATATATACGGAGGGATACTTATGAGTAAAGAAAAATTACTAATTTTCGGACTTCTACTGTTGCCACTTGCTCTTATGGCCGATCTGAGCATCGCAGTGGTCGATTTTACATCTGATGAAGCTGTCTTTTATGACCCAGACAGTGCACTTGGATACATAAGACCGATAACTGCTGTCGAAAATGCCTTCGATGAACTTTCGGACTACGAGCTTAACGAGGATCTGTCTATAGATTATTTCTATGAGATGCCCGACGATATCTATGAATATAACATACTTTACCTTATTTTTGGTTGGGGAGATTGCTATACCCTCACTGAAGCAGAACAACTTGATTTGATTGCATATATGATGGGCGGCGAACCAGGCGATGATCATGCTTTGATTGTCGAAGGGAATGATTTCTGTGAGACATATGGAGATACCTCCTCCTCACACTACACATACACTGATCTAATGGATTTTTTTGCAGTGACACTTCGCGAGCCCACGGGCTCCTACTTTGATCAGCTTTATGGACAGATCGGCTCATTTGCAGATGGCATGGTCTTTGGCTATCCATCAGACGGCAGTGGCCCAGGACTGAGTCCCGACGATATTATAATTAATGAAGAGAGCGATTTCTACGCCGATGCCACCTATCTTTTTGATGTGAGCACGAAAAGCCCCGCCAGGGGTATGCAGAGAAGAGGCTACACTCCAAGCACAGAGAGACAGGCCGGAGCAACGGTTTTGCTACCATTTGTCTTTGGAAACCTCGAAGACGGCGAATACTCAAAAGCCAACCTCCTATATAAAATAATCGATTTCGTCACTGTACCCATTTCTATATTCTCTACACCGTGGGAATCGAACAATATCGAGGCATATACTGTTGAGGAAATCGAGATTTTCCAGTACGACAAGGTTGGTGTTTCTGAACTACGTGTTGAATACTCCGCAGATGCAGGTGAAAGCTGGACACCGATCTATGTCGGCGAGCCGGAACCAGACCTCGAAACAATCTACTGGACAGTACCTCCGGCAATATCTTCTACATGTTACCTCAGGGTAAGGTCGGAGGATGCATCTGGAAATCAGTCGAGCCAGACAGTTGGTCCATTCGGGATTATTCTTCCCTTCGATACAGATGACAATATGTTACCAGCTCAGACAACACTGACTGCATACCCTAATCCTTTCAACAGTTCCTGTGTCATCAAAGCCTCCGCAGATGAAACTGTTAAGATCTTCAACACCTCAGGCAATCGGATATTTGAATCAAAGGGTACAACTATCTGGCAACCTGATGAGAATACCTCAGCCGGTATCTTCTATATTCAGACTCAAACTCAAAAAGAGAAAGTCATCTATATCCCTTAGTCAAGCGAGAGTTTGCCGCTCTCCAAGGCTAACAAAAATCATTAATCCAGTGATACTTTCATGAGGGGCGGAATCTATTGATAAGTGCCATACAGGTCAGTCTCATATCTATTCTGTAGCAAAAAAATTGGGGGAGCAACCTCCCCCTTCATGCGAAGATATCATGCCTAATACAACTTCATTATGTCGTCGTAAAAAGTAGTCCTGATCCTGCTTATTGTCAGAGTTGTTCCTCCTTCACCACGAAGCTGATCATCGAATACTACCGGGAAGTCATGACCGTCTATGTTATAGAAAATATAATCTCCAATGATACTGACCTCAAGACTGTGCCACTGACCGGGTCTGACATCAAAAGGATTGTTTGCAATTACCTGAAGTGTTCCCAGATTGCTCCTGCCTAGGCTCACACCGTTCAAAGCCACTGTGATGGTATAGAAGCTGATAATATTGTTTTTCATCGAAAGGGTTATTGAAGACTCCGGAGAATAAGTAACTATGGTATCAGATGGAAATCTGAACCACATAGCCATCCCATATGAACCCCAATTACCCGTTGGAATGATTATTGAGGCCATTGTATCTGAAGTGTCAATATTTGCCCTGAAAACCCTGGAGCCTGAAGGTGCTGAGGGTTGATTCTCAACTCCCCATTCGCCACTGGTCGCAAGCCAACCCCCTGAGGGCATTTCACCTACGCTGACTTCCTCGAAATCCCAGCCGGTGCTCCGAACAAGTGACATTTGGCCACAGTCGAATGTATCGAGTGGTGTCACTGAAGCGAATACAGAGTCCTTCCTCCAGAGAAAATCCTGCATTCCGGAAAGGGTGTCTGCTATCATAAGTGTATAGCCACCCGGCGGAATATTCTCCAACAAAAAATCTCCATTGTCATCTGTAACAGCTGTAAATGTACCTGGAACAGTGTAGACAACAACATTTTCTATACCCATCTCAGAATAAGGGCTTATTATTTGACCGACGATATATCCATTCTTTGGCTCTTCACCATCATAGTCGGGATCGAGAATATTGCTATGTGGGGCATCTCCACAGCCCAGAAAGAGCATGAGCAGGAAAAATAGAAATATTAATTTTTTCATTATGTACCCCTTCAAAATGATATTCTTAGAGCAATCTGGCAATCCAATGGATTGACATAGAGGCTCATCTTTTCATTTTCCGGATTGACCAGAGCCGCTTCGAGCAAAGAGGCTGTCCAGACACCAGCAAGCAGCCCATAGGAGAAGTTCTTCATCTTATGGGCAGCATTATAGTCATCATATCTGTCTGCAGCATCTCTGGGTGTTATTGCCGAATCGTAGTCATCCTTTTTCGCAGAGTAATCGACATGAGCGAAAACTGTGAATCCTATCGAAGCAACCCATGCGCCCATTGCTGTATATCCAATACCTTTGCTCCCCCTTTTCAACTGTCCAAGTCCTGGAACAAGTGCGCTGCGCCAGATAACATCCTTGCGTGATATAGAATTTTGAGTGGCAATCTCTTCTTGGAAGGTTGTCGGTTTCTCTTCAACTTGAACATCTGCTGGTGGCTGTTCTGGTCTTTTTTTCATCTCTGTTTTAACCTCTTCGAAGAGCTTCACAATTTTGGGAGCCACCATCTGTGGATCAAGCTCAAAATTCGGGTCAATCTCTAAGATATTATGGAACTGTTCCCTTGCACTGTCCTCATCACCAAAAGCCATATAGCTGAAAGCAAGATACATATAGGCTTCGGTACGCTTTTTGCTCTCTAACTTCTCCAGCTCAGAAGTAGCTTTCTCCAGTACCTCTATTGCCTCCTTGTATTCACCTTCATAGTAATGTTCTTTAACATTCTCAAGCAACTTCTCGATGTTGCTATCTGCAATTAGGGTTATGCAGAAACATAGTAGCAAGAGCTTTTTCATAGACCCCCATTTTTTGTTTTTTTTGAATATAGTAGCCAAAAAAGAAAATTGCAACAATTACGCATTGGATGGATTTGTATTACTCAGCTGATTATTGGAGTGTGAAACTCAACTTCTCTGTTTTACCCTTTTCGATAACAACGGATTGCTGCGCAGCTTTTCCTGAAGGATTCTCAACCCTTACGGAATAGTTCCCCTCTGGAAGATCAATAACAAGAGGGACTTCACTGTATCTACGTCCGTCAATGTATACATATCCCCAGGGGTTTGAATTTACATTCAACTTGCCAGTTGACTGAATCTCAGGCTTGATGGATATCGCTTTCTCAGACCGTACTGTCAGATTTTTTCTCATAACCAGCTCTGTTCCAAGTTTATTTCTAGAGAGCTCCAATAGATGGGAGCCGCTACTAAGCTCAATCTCTGAAAGTGGAGTCTCTCCTATATGCTTTCCGTCAACAAAAACATAGAAAAACGGTTCACCCGGAAGCCCGGGAACTGTCAAAAAGCCCGGCTTGCTGTTTTTCACAACACTTTGAGTTTGACTGCCAGCCTTTGGCCGTCTAACATTTGTTGTATTTACCTCTTTTTCCAAAGTATCTATGTTTTTTTCAGGAAACTGAAGAGTCAGTTCATATCTCAGCGTTCCGGTCTCAGATATTGCATATTCTATCTGGAGGGTCTCAGAGGAGTCTGAAAAAATAGCAAAAACACCATCTCCACTGTCAGCAGGGACGACTGCAGGGGTAACTACATCAAGGACTTCACCGTTGAAAGAGATGCTTGCGCCTGATGGTTCGCTTTTTATGGCAATATAGCCCTGCTCAGGCTTTTTCTGTTCCTTAAGAACAAAATAGCCCACAGTAAAAAGAAGCAGAATAACAGCTGATACAACAACAGTCTGCATTAGACTCTTGTTCTTTCTGCCAGCTGATCTCTCAAGTCGCTCGACCCTCACCTCTACCTGATTCTCCTCGCTGTGATGATCGATAAATTCTTTCAGATCAATCGGATATGCCAGTTCATCATATTTACGTCTTATGACGTTGATCTGGTTAACAACCTCCTCAAAGGATTGTGGTCTATCCTCCGGTTTTTTTGCCAAACAACCTTCCACAAGTTCTACTATTTTCCTGGGTATATCAGGACATACCTCTGAGAGAGGTCTCGGAGGTTCAGTAAGTAGCTTGGAGAGCACAGCAGAGTATGTATCTCCGGAATATGCCTTCTCACCTGAAAGCATCTCATAGAGTGTCACACCCCAGGCATAAATATCCGTACGACCGTCAACTTTATCACCCCTCGCCTGCTCCGGGCTCATATAGGCGGGAGTACCCATTACTGTACCTGTGACTGTCAGATGTGTGCCATCGAGTGATCTTGTAAGGCCGAAGTCAGCTATCTTAACCACACCATCTCTGGAAAGAAGAATATTCTCTGGCTTTATATCTCTGTGAATAACACCTTTATTGTGGGCATATTTGAGCCCCTTTGCCATCATCTCAGCTATGGTGATGGCCTGATTGAGGGGTAGTCTTCCTGAATTATGGATAAGCTTCTTCAGAGAGAATCCGTCTATGAATTCCATTACGATATAATATGAGCCATCCTGCTGCCCATAGTCAAGAATGCCGACTATATTCTCAGATGAGAATGTAGCAAGCACCTTTGCTTCCCTCTCAAAACGGCTTATGTACTGCTCGTCTTCGGCAAGGTGCGGATATAGCTCCTTTATTGCAACCGCTCTATCAAGAGAGAGCTGTGTTCCCCTGTAAACACTGGCCATTCCACCTCTGGCCAGTCTGCTGTCAAATCTGAATCCTTTGAAATCCTTCATTTACCTGTTCTTTGATTATCGATAAAAGTATGTATTATTGTCGGGCTTGGCTCTTCGAGATTATGATTCAGCCAGGATAGCAGTGCATTTGCAGTTGTCGGATCGAATTGGCTGCCACTGTTGAGCATTATCTCTTCTTTGGCCTTCTCCACACTCAAGGCTGTCCTGTATGGTCTGTCCAGAGTCATCGCATCGTATGAATCGGCAACAGCGATAATCCTCGAAAAGAAGGGTATATCCTGCCCCTCAAGACCATCTGGATAGCCCCTGCCATCATAACGCTCGTGATGATGCCTTATCGCCTTGACGATCTTCTCAGTGCCCTTGATATTTTGTACTATGTCTGCACCAAGCGGCGGATGCTGCTTGATAATTTCGAATTCTTCATTGGTCAATTTGCCAGGTTTTAGCAGTACAGACTCTGGTATGCCTATCTTGCCAATGTCGTGAAGGAGTCCTGCTATTTTCAGATCCATGATATCCTGCTCTGATAGGCCCATATGCTCGGCGATCTTGGTACTGAAATAAGTTACCCTCTCCGAATGTCCACGTGTATATCTATCCTTTGCTTCGATGGTTGCAACAAGGGTTCTCACTGTATCAAGCAAAAAGACCTCAAGCCTCTCAGAGAGCATGGCTCTTTCCACAGCAACACCAGCTTGCTTCCCAATTGCAGAGAGAAGTATCAGATCTCTGTCTGTGAACACTCTCCCCTGCTTCATGCTATCAACATAGAGAACACCGAGGACCTGATCCCTGCTTTCAATCGGAGCACACATAACAGCCTTGATCCCACTGGTTAGAATGCTGTCACCGCTTTTAAATCTGTTATCAGAAAGTGCATCATCGCTTATGATGCTCACACCTTCATTGAGACATCTGTTAATAACCGTACTCGAAGGAGTTGAATGCTCCAGGCTCTCCCCCCTTTTGTGGAGTATTGGAATCTGCTCAAGCTCATCTGTATCGGGTATTCGAAGCATGATTACAGTTCTATCAGGACCTATTACATCGCTGACCATATCGCCTATTCGGGATAGAAGAGGCTTCTTCTTCTTTTCCGCAGATATAAGATTTCCTATCTGATAGAGGGTATTCAAATCCCTTAGCATTTGGCCGGAATTATCCGATGAATAGTCCGCAAGGGCCAAGCCATTCTCAGGCTCGTATCTTATGACAGATCGAAAGGAGGAATCTGGTATTCTCTGCACAGAGCTTCCAAGGGTTACCAAGAACTCTACGCCCTGTGCTAGCTGAATCCTGTCACCTGCATTTAGCTTTTGATCATCTGCAATTCTGACCCCATTCAGATAGGTGCCATTTCTGCTCGACAGATCCCTTATCCAGGCATCACCGTCCAGCCAGAAAATCTCGCAATGCTTTCTGGATATGGTTAGCTCGGGAATGGTGAGTTCGGCAGAATTATCCCTACCAATTATTATGGGCTTATCGTCCTGTATCGAAAAGCCCTGACCCGAAAGTGGTCCCCTTATGTGTTCTAAAAATAACATCTTCAGTTAGCCCTATAAATCAAATTTATCCAATTTCATTAGGTTTCGCAATACTTATCGACATCGAGACATCACTGCTGAATATCAATTGACCTCTATGGCTTATCCGATAGATTTCCTCTGCAGGATATTCACGGTTGTTTTCAATTCCCGACAGTGAAGACATCACCTTTCACCTTTTGAAACGTACAAATGCCTTGTCCTTTGGTCTTCGGACACATATCTTGGCTGAACAAGTGCTTAGACAGGGAGAAGCCAGGATATGAATTCGGACATGATTAAGAGATTTGAAGATATTTGCGGAAAAGAAAATGTGATCTCCGATATGGACATTCGTGTTGCATATTCCGAGGATGAGACCCCTGCTGTCAGAGAGGTTCCTTCACTCGTTCTCAGACCCAGAACAGAAAGAGAGATATCAGATATTTTGAAGATCTGCAATGCCAACAGAATTCCGGTTACTGCCCGGGGACGTGGTACAAGCGTTGTAGGTGGTTCTGTAAGTGCAAAAAATGGTGTTATTCTGTCCCTTGAGAGGATGGATTCCATTCTCTCAATTGATCCCGAGACTATGACAGCAAGGGTTGAGCCTGCGGTTATTACAAGCCGGATATCGGAGGACGCAAGCAAATACAATCTCTTCTATCCGGTCGATCCTGCAAGCCATGAGTCCTGCTCAATAGGCGGAAATGTCAATACCGGCGCCTCCGGCATGAAGGCGGTAAAATATGGCGCTACCAAAGATAATATAGTTGAGCTTAAATTTATCATGGCCGACGGAAGCATCATCAGAACGGGCAGAAATGTAAGAAAGAACGTGGCTGGTTACAATCTTCTGGGGTTGATGATTGGTTCAGAAGGTACACTGGGCATTGTGACAGAGATCACGGTAAAACTGCTCCCCCTACCCAAACATTTCGCATCAATACTTGTCGGCTTCGAAAACCTGAAGGACGCTGCAAATGCCTCCACTGCTTTGCTGCAAAGTGGATTCTCTCCAAATGCCATCGAATTTTACGATAAGAACATCATAACCATAATCTCCGAGGATAAAAAAAAGGAATTACCCCTATCTGATATGGGTGCACATCTGATAGTCCAGTTTGATTCGCAGAACGAGCAGGATCTTGAGGATCAATATATGAAGGCCGGTGAGTTTCTTTTTGAGAAAAATGCAGTAGATATACTCGTAGCAACTCAAAGACCTCTTATTGAGAAGTTGTGGAGTATAAGAAGGGGTATTCGGGATGCTGTTCGAGCCTTGTCGCCAATACTTGCCGCTGAAGATGTTGCTGTTCCCATTAACAGAATTGCCGATCTTGTAGAGAATATTGAGGCTATATCAGAGAAATGGGGATACAGAATTGTCACCTTCGGTCACGCAGGGGACGGCAATGCCCATGTTGACATACTAAAAGAAGACAAAAGCCTCGAAGACTGGAACAGGGATATCGATGGTATCACGCTCGATGTTTTAAAAGCGGCTCTTGATCTTGGGGGTACGATTACAGGTGAACATGGAATTGGTCAAATAAAGAACAAATACATGAGAGAACAATTCAGCAATGAAGAGCTTCATCTGTTCAAAAGAATAAAAACTCTATTCGACCCGAATGGCATCCTCAATCCGGGCAAGGCTATTTAGCTATGTCCTTCAGTTGTCATCTAGTAATCTTTAGTCAGGTTGCATTCTGGTTTTTTCTTTGGTTTCTCAACAGGAAAAATCTTCTTTTCCTTTGTGCTAACCTTTTCTGTCTTGTCTTTTTTGACTCTGAAGGAAACTATCTTGATCTTTTCCATCTACTCTCCTTCTATTAAAGTATAGAAGATGAGTCAGCGATTTTCAAGTTAAATCAAGACTTTTTTTTGAAAAAGTTGTATTGTATTTACTGCGAATATAGACTACTCACTCTAATGCACTAATTTCAATGGAATTATGCCCGAGACGAACAAAGCTGAAATCCCTGAAAAAATTACCAGTGTCAACATAAATTCCACTCTCAATCCGCTCAAGCTTTGGTTCATGGGTATGTCCATGTACGAAAATGTCAATTTCATTTGCAGCGAACATATCTCTTGCCAGCCAGAGGTATTCTTCCCGAAAGGGAAACTCTCGAGAACCAGTATAGTGTCGACTGCCGCTTGATACAAGCTTTGCTAGAAACATAGCCAAATCAGGATGCACCAGCCGAAACATAAGAATCGAAAATGGATTTCTCAAAAGAGGCTTGAGAATATTATTATACCCCCAATCGCTTCGAGCATAGCCATCTCCATGACCTACATATATCCTTTTTCCGTAATGTTCGAATATCCTTGGCTCCTTATAAACTTCAATGCCGATTGACTCAAGAAAATCACCACCCCAAAAATCGTGGTTCCCTGTAAAGAGTCTAAGTACGATACCCCTGTCAATAAGCTTCTTCATTTCTGCCAGAAAGTCAAAATAGCGGGAATGGATAACGCTCTTGTATTCAAACCAGAAATCGAAGATATCTCCGAGCAGATAAATGCATTCTGCATCATCAAGATTGCTGACCAATGTCTTGAAACGCTCCACCTTTTCCAGATCAGTGTAGAACTCCTTCGAAGGTCCTGAAACAGAGTTTAATTCTATATCCTTTTGTTCTGAACTGTCAAAAGTAAACCTCTTCAACCGTTTCGGGGTAATTTCTTTATCATTTCCGGGTGTCACTTGCTTCGCACCCTTTGCCCCAAGATGTATGTCGGATATGAAATAGATAGCCATATAAAGAAAATAGTCTATTGCCCTGTGTCTACCAAGGGGTATATTTGGGTCATGAAAAGTTTCGAGATAAAAGTCTTTGGCTGCAAGGTTTCGCGGCATGATGCCGAAGCTCTCAGGGCAGATTATTTAAGACGTGGATATATAGAGAAGCAGGATGGGGATATTCTCATCGTCCATGGCTGCGGTGTTACGAAGAGGGCCGAGAAAAAGGCCGTACAGTTCATAAGATCCCTGAAGCGCAGACGACCTGAGGTAAAGATTGTCATAGCCGGTTGTCTTGCAAACTCACTTCCTCCAGGCGATTGTAAGGTACACAAACCCCTGGACATATCCATACCTTCGGATTACTTCGACCTTAAACTCACACGTCCCCTTGTCAAGATTCAGGACGGTTGTAATCAATTCTGTAGCTACTGCATTGTTCCACACCTCAGGGGCCGTGAAAGAAGTATTGAGCCTGATCAAATCATCACAAGGATACAGAACTACCATATGGCTGGTTTTCGGGAAGTAGTCATAACCGGCGTTCACATTGGAAGATATGAGTATGGTGGCCTTTCAGAGCTTCTTGCGAGAATTCTTGCGGAAACCCAGATCCACAGGATTCGCCTTTCTTCGATCGAACCACAGGAACTGTCTGAGGACTTGCTCCATACTATTCGAGAAAATGAAAGAATAGCCCGTTATCTGCACCTGCCACTCCAGAGCGGGTCCGACAGGGTTCTTGAAAGGATGAACAGACCATACGATGCTACCTTCTTCAGGAACCTTGTACAGAAGATCTCTGATATCAAGGATATTGCCATTGGTACTGATGTCATTGTCGGATTTCCGGGAGAAAGCAAAGACGACTTCCGCCATACAATTGAACTTCTGGAGTCTTTGCCAATTTATAATATCCATCCCTTCAAATTCTCACCAAGAGAAGGAACTCCGGCTTTTTCATATCCTGAACAGATTTCAGGCAGGATGAAAACCGACAGAATGAAAGAGCTGCTCAGGGTCAGGGGAGAAAAGCGAGAGAGCTTTTTGAAAAGATACATTGGCAGACAACAGAGCTATCTGATTGAGAAAATCGAAGATGGAATTGCCAAAGGTACATCTTCTAACTATATTCACTGCCTGACAAAGAACACGAACGCCAAAGAAGGTGAAGATATCCTTCTAAAAGGTGTTGAAATAGTCGGCGAGGAGCTGTTTACTGAATGAAGACCTTTCACATCATAACATATGGCTGTCAGATGAATGTTTATGACTCAGGCGTTGCCGAGGGAACACTTTCTTCACACGGCTGGAAGAAGGTCGAGAGTCCTGATAAGGCTGATCTTGTTCTTGTAAATACCTGCAGCGTAAGGGAGAATGCCGAGAAACGGGCCCACGGAAGAATTCATACACTCGTAGGCGGAAAAAAAGAAGGTCAGAAAATAGGTGTTATGGGATGTATGGCCCAAAGACGTGGAGAGAAGATCAAACAGGAACTTCCCGGGCTCGACTTTGTCATTGGCACTGATGAACTGGAAACAGTTCTCAAGATTGCTGAGCGAAGACTTGAAGAGGGTGTGTTCACCGACTCTACCGGCTTTACAGGCGAAGGTCTTTTCTCGAACAGCGCAAGAAGCGGAGCAGAGGGTGTAGGTGGATTTGTGGCAATCTCCCGTGGATGTTCAAATTTCTGTACCTATTGTATCGTTCCTTATGTAAGAGGACCTCTGAGGTCAAGATCCCACATGGATATTCTGGAGGAGATACAACTCCTTCAGCAAATGGGCAAAACAGAGATTACATTACTTGGTCAGAATGTCAACTCATACAATGACGGCAGGCTGGATTTCGCAAAACTGCTGAGCCTTATACTCGATAACACCGATGTTTCACGTATACGCTTCACAACAAGTCACCCAAAGGACTTCACAGATGCAGTGATAGATGTGATCGCAGGCAATAAAAGGATTGCAAGAGACATACATCTTCCCCTTCAATCCGGGTCAGATACTGTGTTGGAAGCAATGAACCGCAAGTATAATTATATTCATTACAAGCACATAGTATCTTCACTTAAATCTATTTCTGATATCTTCTCTATTACTTCTGATATTCTAGTTGGTTTTCCGGGTGAGAGTGATGACGACTTTAAGAAAACTGTCGAGGCAATTGCTGAGAGTGGGTACAGCGGTTTCTTCAGCTTTAAATACTCTGTGAGACCGGGTACTAAGGGTGCCGAGCTGGAGGACAATGTCCCGGAGAAGATCAAACAGAGAAGACTGGAAACCATAATACAGATGGGTCAGGACATGGCTGTTGACTTCAGCAGACGACAGAAGGGTCGGCTTCTTGAGGTACTTGTCGAGAGTATGGATAAATATGGAAAATATCGAGGACGATCACAAAACGGCAGAATGGTCTCATTCTCAGGTGATAGCGAGCTAATAGGGAGCATAGTACCTGTTAGAATAGACAGTACAACTACATGGACACTGAAAGGACACATGGAATGAAGGCCAGATTCGGAAGATATGATCTCGATAGATTTGAACCCAACAAGGTAGATGTGCCACATAAAGAGGCTATGATGTGCCTCAATGAAAGTCCCTTCAATCCTTTCTTTGCACTTGGGAATCAAATATTCTCCGATCTATCTAAGCTCCATGTAAATCGTTACTTCTCAGATATCACCGATGAATTACTTGACCTTCTATCGGTTTATGCTGGTGTAAGCAGGGAGCAGATATTGATGGGCAATGGTGCAGATGAGATGCTCTATTACTTCTTCATTGCCAATCGAGAAGAAAGGGAGGACGCACTTTTATATCCCGCTCCTTCCTATTTTGACTACTTCACATATTCCAGGGCGGTTGGTATGCGCGGCGTAAGTGTCGACCTGCATGGGGATTTTTCTCTCAATGAGGATGAGTTCATCGACCTTATGTCACGAGATGACATAAAGTGTGCGGTTATATGCAACCCAAACAACCCCACAGGCAATCTGATTGACAGAGACAGCATTGAGAACGTGCTGAAATCCACTGATAAACCTGTCCTTGTTGACGAGGCATATTACGAATTTTCCCGGATATCAACCGTTGACCTTCTGGATAAATATGACAATCTTTTTGTCCTCAGATCCTTTTCAAAGGGCTTCTTCGCTGCAGGACTGCGTTTCGGATACATACTGTCATCAAAAGAGAATATCCATGAGCTTAAAAAGGTATTTACTGCTTTCAACCTCAGCCTTGTAGTTCAGACAATCGCCAAAACCATGCTCGAAAACACCGATTGCTTCAGCGAAAAGATATCTCAACTGATTCAGATGCGGCAAAAACTCATAGAGAAAATGACTGCAATCAAGGAGCTGGAGGTCTTTGCGTCACATACCAATTTTATAACTTTCAAATGCGGCGGCAGGAAAGAAGAACTCCACAACTTCCTCGGTGAAAAGCAGATAGCTGTTCGGGATGTATCATCACACAGGCTTCTCCGAGACTGCCTCCGGGTTTCTATCGGGCTGAAAAATGAGAATCAAGCCTTTATCGAAGCACTTGAGGAATTCTATTTGGCATAGATGATCTTCTGTCTGTCCTCAAGGGTGTCCTGCCGTATGATTATAAAGTATACCCCTGCTGAAACTATCACGCCGTATTCGTCCCGTGCATCCCAGCTGAATCTTGCCTCAGGCAACTGTGGAAAATATCTTACCCTCCGCCCCATAACATCATAGATTGAAGCGAGTGACCTCTGTGGATTGCAGCTTGTCTCAATCATCACAGTCGAATTGAATGGATTTGGATATATTCTCTCAATAAGGCTGACAGTCGGAAGATGCCTGCCCTCCTCTGCATCATGACTACTTGGAAAATCAGGGAACTGCATTGCAAGACAATGAATTGCACCACCGGTATGTATTATTGCACTGGAGTTTATGGGAATTATTTCATACCCGGGCATAGCATCCTGATAGATTGATAATGCATTGCTGTCAAGTGAGTTATTGAAAATAGGGACAAATACCTGATTGTCGAGGATAAGAGAATTAGTGTAGGTATTATAGACCCAACCCGGGGGCCACATTCGGTATTCAATGTCAATGGGAATTCTGACAACATCAAATGTACCGCTACTGTCGGATAGTGAAAGCGTATCCATTATTCGGGCATTACTCTCGAGAATGCGATAATCCTCATGCGTTGTATCAGTTGTGCTTGCAATCATTACGGTATGATCATCTATAAATTTTGCGAACATATCAATGTGACCTGTTCCATCCGCAGACATCGACTCTATAGCCAGGACTCGATTACATCCGAAATAGTGCATAAGCATCGAATCTATCTCGGACGGGCTGTTCAGGGGATTGTTCTCATAGATGATATCTCCCACTACCAGCAGTCCTTTCCCATCTGTCATAAGATTGCCACCCTCAAGGAAAAGATCTAAGTCATAACGCGGAAAACCGCTGTATTCGGCAAACTCCTCGGGGAAACCATCGTCAAGGTCTCTGTCGGCATAGTAGTTCATATCGATGGCTACGAGGGATTCTTCCGGTGTTGATACAAAGATCGGTGCATAATCCCTTATCCAGCAGCTATTTGTCTCAATCTGAATAAAAGCGACTTTATCGATGTCTCCACCAGCCGCAACGATCCGTGATCCAATCTCTGTCTCCTCTTCCTCGTTGAGAACCACTATATACATTGTATTCTCTTCGTCAAGACCTTGGAGCATTTCAAGATAAATGTTTTCCGTATACCAGTCATATGTCGACCATGAAACAATAAAACCTCTGGAAGGCTCGAATTCTGCCGGCATTTTCACCTCAAATTCAGGTGAAGTCCAAAGTTGTGGAGGTAAAACAGGTGGTCCCAATCGTCCTATGCTGACAGCCTGAATTCCATCATTATATTTTGGAAGAAATACTCTGCCATATAGAGACAAGGACAGCATAAATACGAGAAGAAATAATCTTTTCATCTGTTCTCCATTCTGTTGAATATCCATTCGGAACTTCCCAAAAATTCAGGAGGCTTGACAAAAAGATGTAAAAAGTAAAGGGCGACCATAAGGTCGCCCCGGTGATATTCTTTATTTGAGATACAGGAGCTTCATGGACTCCTGCCCCTTCTGCCCTATCAGCCTTGCAGTATATATTCCTGAAGGCAGCCCCGCTGGTTCCCAAATGAAGGCAGCAAGATCTGAGACCTTCAACCTCAGGACACTGCGACCTTCGATATCGACAATCTCAAGATATTCGATATCAGGTGTCAGGGCAATATTGCATGCCGCATTGAAAGGATTCGGGTAGGCTGCCAAACCAAAGGATTCTGGCATTTGAGTGTCGTCGGAAAGATCCATAAACTCTGTCTCTATGGTTACGTCGTCAATATACCAGCCCTCATAGGCTATGGCGCGATCTGAGCCAAACCGCCAGCGTATCTGTGTTGAGCCTGTGAAGGCTGAGAGATCAAACTCCACCTCATGCCACATGAGCTCACCGCCGAAACAGGGTGTGTCGTGTGGGAAGGCACCTGTTTCAGATGTATTCCTGTAAAGCATTGGATATCCCCCCACCGGATAGATCTGTACCCAGGAGCCGCCAGCCGACCTTGCTTCAACAATTCCACCGTCATAGGCATAGCCTGTATAGTAACCCGATACCTCAGTGTAGATGAACTGCCAGAAGGAAAGGGTTGAATTCTCGCCGAGATTGAAGACAGGAGATACGAGGGCACCGTCTACAAGATCCATATAGACAAGATCGAAGCTGGTGTCGCCACATTTGAATGACTTTCCACCATCTGTCGTGTGATTTCTGTAGTCTACTACATTCCACTGATCACCATATCCCTCTGTAATGCGCTCATGTGTGTATGGCATATACTCGTATTCAAAGGGCTCGAAATAGTAGTCTACAACCTCGAAAGAATACCAGCCTGTTTCCGGCAGAGTTGCGGTGTTTCCGGCCATTGAGCCATCAACGGCGACAATCTTGTAGGAGATTATATCCCCAACACTTACGTCACAATCGATGATTCCTCGCCACCTGTCTCTTGTCTCTGTTTCCTCGAAGACAACAGGGTCAACATCTGTAGAATTAACCCGAAGCTCACACCATACCTCACTTATGCCCAGATTATCAGTTATGTCACACTGCATCAATGCAGGCCAGACTATATATGACTGATCCGGCATCTCTGCGTGTGTTATAATAGGTGCTTGTTCATCAAGACCTATATGAAACATATGGGGCGCAATGCTTCCTGCTTCAGGATGGGTGGCTATCTGATCGCCCACATTTTTAACCTCAATATAGTAAAGTACATCAGTCTCCATAGGTTGGGCAGGGATCTCTGCCATGTATCTGTCGGCTGTTGGGGTTGGTAAGAGGGGAATCTCAGTCCATGAGCTGCCACCTGTTGTGGAGTATGAAAGGAATGATTCGTCGAGATTTACATTTACAGTTGATGTGACATCTACATATGCGAGATGTGTCATATATGAGCTTTCGGCATCCGGGACAGGGTAATGCTCAAGGGTTAGTTCAATGCCAGGTCCTATGCCGTGATTATGGAATGCCTCATAGATAGTAGCGGCGTGGGGTGTACCGTTTCCAAGATCACCATCGTCATCATCGGCGATCAAAATCTCGGTCAGCAAATCTTCGTAGTTCTCGGGATATCCAAATCTCGCATAGTGTGTTATCTCATTTGTCAGATCAGCCCCAATATCGGCTCTAATCTCCCAGAGCGCACCTGTTACTATCATTGCATCGTGATGCACCTCGTCGGTGTAGTCATCGGGATATCTGTTGGTATTATCACAGTTCCTCATGGAAAGGCTTCTGCTGCTTCTGTATAGCCTCTCACCCATCTCAGATTCATCAGTAATGCTGCAAGGGAAATAGTCGGAAAAAGCCTCGTCAAGAGCTCCGGATTGTCCCGTATAGGGAAGCATGCCACCTGGATAGATGTGATGGGTCACACCATGCACATACTCATGATAGACTACATCTGCATGCAAGGCGAGGTTGTAAAAATAGCTTCCACCAGAGCCGAAATTGATTGAGCCATCAGCACCTGAATAATAGGCATTATCGTATGAATCACCGACCTTGACATTGGCAGGCATCCTGTAGTCCATTCCATCATAGCCCATTGTATTCTTCCAGAAATCGTGTATGAAGTTGACCTGATAGAAAACAGTACTTTCGTCAATGTATGCCTCATCGGTAGTCCATGTAAAATTGTAAGGGGAGCTGGAGAATGAGCCTGTAAAGTTGGCATCGGCATAGTCCTCGTTGTTGACATTAACCCATGGCCCATATAGATCGGTCTCGAAGGTATGGGTGCCGGATGAGATATCAACACTCCAAAGACCCGACTCATCGGTGTAAACAGCAGAGCCGTCAATATATACACGCTCGTCAAAGAAATTCATTATAACATCGCTGTCATCGCTATAAAACGGTTTGACAGGACCGGAAACCGTCCCCTCATAGTGAACGGTTGGGAGATTGTTTATTCTGTGCAAAATACTTCCATCGTGGGCATCTATGACATATTCCCACCAGCCGGGAATATCCGTTGTCTCTATTCTAATAAGATAGCCGAGATGATAGGAGTATTCCTTTTCACGAGGAATACTGTATACAACAATGCCCTCCTGTTCTGTAACGCCTGTAGATGGGCTTCCGAGATCGGATATTGCCACATCCAGTGCAGAAAGTGAACTATAGACAGGTTGCAAAGAGATATCGATGCCAGGTTTGTAAGAAGACCCAAAGAGCATTACCTTCCCAGACTCATCGATCCTCAGCTCCAGCCGCGAACGGAAGACAGGAACCCCGCCATATATCTGGTGGAAGGAAACATACCATATTCTGCCCTCTTGTTCAGCTCTTTCAAAGATGAAATCATCTGGATTTATTTGCATTATGTGTGCATAGTCACGGATGAAATCCATTGCCTTTACGCGGATATTGGACTCTGAAACAGAGCCTTCTATAGATATGCTTCTACCCCATATTCTGTGTGGTATCCCGGATACAGGGTCAATTGAAAGCTGCCACCCATTTCCGTGATGGCTCTGAAATACTTGCCATTCTGGTGTATTGGGTATAGATGTTCTGTATGGAAGAACCTCTTCAAAGATTGTTGGAAGCTGTTTCTGTGTCGGAGCAAAGGCAAGAAGACAAGTCGAAAGAACCAAGAGTACTATCATTCTCAGCCCTCGTGGACGGTGTTGGGACATTTCAAACCTCCTGTGCGGTTTCTATAATTTATAAACAACACAAAAGCGAAAATGCCCTAAGTCCTCCTTGTATAAGTCCAACCAAATACAGAATAGTAGATGATGGACTCAAAGGCAAGAATTAAATCAGACTATCAAATTTTATCGGCAATTTTTTGCATGATTAGAGCGTTTATTTGAAAACCTGATCGAGCTTCAATGAAAAGAGAATGCCCGTTCGAGGCGATGAAAAATCTCCGACAACCTCGCTGAATATACCAAGGGCTTTCTCCAGTATTTCCCCTTCCACCACAACGAAAACCGTTCTGTTGGTCGGTCTATTCTCGGATAAAACATAGCTGATAATATCTTTCTTGGAGATTTCCTTGCTTGAACGAGAAAGGATTCGACCCATTCCATATGAATCGATGACTGTAGCTCCACATATGCCGTTTTCCTGCAGCTCTGACATCAGCTTGGGAATAAGATTTGTATTTTCTATGACTGAAACAATAAGATACATCATTCCCCCCTCATCTTCTGAAGAAGCTGTGTGAACTTTGTCGTTATCGCCTTATTGAAACCGACCATGACTTCACGAACCTTTCCTTCCTTGTCGATGATTACGCTCTGTGGTGTAGCACCGCCGTAGTATTCATCGAGCTGGTAGCTCTGTGACTCATCTGGAAGAAGTACGGTGTACGGTATCTGCTTTTCGTTGAGATATGCCCTGACGCTATCCTCTTCGCCGACATCAACAGAAATACCATATGCCTTTAGATTAGGCATCTGTTTTGTAAGTGAGGATACCCACTCTACCTCTTCTTCACAGTGTTCGCAATCAATGCTGAAGAAGTGTATGAAGACGACATCTCCCTTATCTTTGGATATATCGACCTTTTCGCCTGAAATTGCATTGTTCAGAACAAGGGGTGGTGCAGGTTTCCCGACCAGCTCCTGTCTTGCCTTCATCCATTTGGTCTGAAGATGCTGCATCATGGCATTTTTCTTATGCTGGTCAATATTGTCAAAGATATCTTTGACCTCTTTTTTCACAGTCAGGCTGATTGTCTCCATATTAGGATTCTGAACCATCTTGGTTATAGGGTATTCGTAAAGCGCATCGATTAGAACAATGACCAGTACTGGTGTATTGTTTTGCTGTACTATCTCGCCCATAACAACATAGCGAATGTCAAGTGCGCCTGCCCATTTTCTAACCACCGGCGGCAGATCTCCCTTACCATATTCTGGATCAGTTGAGATCTTCTCTGCAAGATCCTTGAAGGAAACAAAAGTCAGACCAAGATCATCCCTTGTCTTCAGGGCAAAGGCCTTGAAAATCAAATCGATGTATTTCTGATCCTGGGGATTCTTCACAGTGAAAGGAATCATTGTGATGTTCTTGGTTTCTTTAGTAACCTTGAAGGGAATAATTGAAGCAGTTACTTCAATCTTGCCTACTTTTTTATCTTTTACATTGCTGTCCCACATTATGCTCTTTTTATCTGTTTCCTTATCTAAAGGGGCATCATATCGGGCAACAAGTCTTGCGCTGTCCCCCGGCATAACAGTGTCAGGCTGTGCCAAAAGCTCAATGCAGTCACAGTTTGCTCTGAAATTAGTGATGAGTGGGGCAATACCTGTGTTTTTCACCCAGAAAGTCTCCTTTGTTCTCGAGCCTGCAAGAACGTTCTGGAGCTCCCATTTATCGGGGGTTATGACAATATCTGGGCTCTCCGCACTGCATGAAATCATTCCAAGGGCTATGAGTATTAACAAAAGGGGACTTCTCACACTATCTCCTGACTGTTATGGTTGATGTTTCTGTTGCCATGAACCATCTTGATTCACCTGGGACAAATGTCTTCTCGGTTTCATATTCGCCTACTCTGGTGTCATAGCTATAGATTTCTTCAAAGTAATATGCACCTTCCGGCACTGTTGTGTACTGTGTGCTGTCTGCAACTATTCCCGGTCCGCCGACCATATTCCACCCAGGATGCATTACAACAGTCACCGAGTCTGAAAGAGCACCTGAAAGAATTAGATTTGTATCGCGTGTACACATTATGAAACAGCCCATGCCCGGCTCAAGATCTGCTATCTCGTCATATGCCCTTGTCATGGGGTTGAATGACCAGGCTGCACCGAGCAATGAGGGGAAAAGACTAACTTCAATGGACTCCCTGAAGGGATTGGAAATCATGTTCCAGCCCTCTTTGAGGGGGAACAGAGCTAAGGAATCGCCGTCTGTCCTAATCGCCCAGTCGATATTGGGCAGTCCCCAGCCATAGGTATTGTCGGGCGTATGCCTGTTATCTGCTGTTGATTTTAATATATCTATCATCTCCATAGGTGTAAGGTGAGGAAATACCTGCTTCAGAAGTATTGCAATACCCGATACGAGAGGTGTAGAGAGGGATGTTCCACTGGATGAACCGAACTCCATATCACCATATGAGCGGGCGCATCTTGTAGCAAGACCCATAGCGCAGAGATCTGGCTTTATCCTTCCGTCATATGTAGGTCCCCTGCTGGAAAAACCTGCAATATCGCCACCTGAGCTCATAGCTCCGATGGAAAGAACGCTATCCCCATCAGCAGGTGCGGCAATGGAACATTCAGAAGGTCCGCTGTTTCCATTTGCATTTACAACAAGTACACCTACAGATGCGGCATAGTCCGCAGCTATTGTAGTAATGGCGGAATCCCCGTTCATATCCTCACATGTATACCAGTCATTATAGCCGAGAGATGTTGATACAATCTCTGCTCCAAGGCTCTCCGCCCATTCTATGCCCATAACCCAGTTATGTTCCTCTATGATTGATTCGCCGGAAACATCCTCTGTTCTGGCGAGAAGAAAGCTGGCTCCGTAAGCCGGACCGTAGTGCATACCAGGGAATGCTCCCGACGCAACAGAGAAGCATGAAGTCCCATGGCTCTCAGTATTGCTTGGATCACCATCCTGGTATGAGACAATGGAATCATCTCCGACAAAGTCATATGTTCCAACTATATCGGTTTCATTGAAGACCTGATGTGTAAGACGAAAACCTGTATCCATGTAGCAGGCAAGCACGCCTTCGCCATTGTATCCATATGCGTGTACAGCCGGGACACCCAGCATTGACAATTGGGTCTCGGAGGCCCCATAGGAAAGGTCATATTCTGTTTCTGCTATCGAGAGCAGAGGTTCCGGCACAATGTCCGGTAGTTCACGCCTGAAAATCAAGACAGGTTTGATAGATTCTACAATTGTAAGATGCTCGAGAAGAGGAAGATCTTCATCGGCTATGACGACTGCATTCAGCCATCTGGAGTGACCGAGAATGTCCGCACCTGTCTGCTCAATCTGATCGATGTAATCAACACTAACGGGCAGGTCACGCTGGCTGAAACCTTCTATTCCACAGACCTGTCTTCTGTGAATATTTCTCTGGGGCATTTCTTCTCCCAAAATCGAGATGTCCTGACCACCTTTATCAACGAGAAAGACCCAGGATTTGCCCAAGTTCTCTGCCAGCATAGAAAGGGCTAGAAATATCATCAATGTTCTAATCTTCATCTTTTGCCTCCGATTTTTTAAATACTATTATCGGCTTTGAAAGAATGAGGCTGTTGTGCAGAGTTGCCTCTGCACCATCCTGTGTTCGAACTATGGTGAACAGAAAATTTCTCTCAATGACTGTTCCGTCAATCTCATCAATTTTCAGCCTGTCGCCCTTCTGGTAAACTCCCCTTGCCATAAGAACATAGCCAGCAAAAAGATCCCGCAACAAATTGACAAGAGACAGCCCAATGATGAGTATGAAAATCAGAAGCAGAGCAAAGGCCAGTTCCTGAGCACCAGGAATGATATAGATGACACTAAGGACAAAAAGAACCATTACAGCCCTTCTAAGGACATTTATCAAAGCACTGTATGCTGACTCTGAGAGATTATTCTGCGCACCGGGAACCTCACGATAGTGCTTCATGAAGTAATTGAGCAAAATGAGTATCAGCCTCATTGCGACGTACAGAAGGACGGCACCGAGAACCACCTCAAAGGCATTCTTGAGATTATTCAGAAGCAGTTTACCGTATTCAACTGTCTTGTTTCCTAGGGTGAGAACAAAGGGTGATGTCTGGTCAAATTGACCGAGGAAGACCAGCAGGGTTGTGTAAAAAATTATTGCAAATATAACATACTTGATGACTATGGTTATCTGGAGAATGATTTTAATTTCCTGAGGGGGTTTGAGTACCTCGAGTTTGCCAAATCGCACTCCCTTGACAAGTCTTCCTTCCTGTTTCATAACCCAGCGGGAAAATGCCCTGGTAATTTTCTGAAGAATTATGAACAGGACAACAAGGAACACAGGATATAGAACCATCAGACTGAATTTTAGTATGTTTTCGGTTGAAAGTGAGTTCTGTCTGGACTGTTTGATCCCGGATATTATGTCATTGTGCCAGCTCTCGGCCAGACGATCCTGTGATATTCCTGTATTAAGAGTATCAGAAGGGGCTACTGCGAGGATATTCTTGTCCCTTGCCCGTATGTAAAATGTCTCTTCTTCCCTTATGAGCTCAATGCTGTCGGGGCTGAAGTCGGTATCCACAACAAGCTCCCTGATAATATCATTTGCTCTTTGTGCACGTTCTTCAGGCGATAGCTCTCCGAGGGATTTCTCTATAATAAGAAGCCGTCTCTGACCTACTTTAACGTCCGCCGATAGGATGACCCCGGTCAAGAGTAAAATCCAAAATATTTTTCTGACCATTTCTCTCATGTGTTCAAATATAGCCAATGGAAGAATCTCTTGCAAGGTATAAGAAAGGGGTTTTTTTCACAATATTGGCGATATAGCGTAGTGTTTCGTATAATGCTATACTCGTTTGAAATCCTTCAGTAGCTTGTCCATGGTAATTCTCATGACCGTTGGTCTGCCATGGGGACAGACATATGGGGTTGCAGTTGCAAACAACTGGGAGAACAGAGAGCTCATCTCGCTTTGGGAAAGTGATTCCCCTGCCTTTATCGCTGCCTTACATGCCATGGAAGATGCAAGGTTTTTCATTACAGCTTCCTCGCCTGTTGCGCTCGATGTGCCGTCATATATTTCGTCAAGCATCTCAAGAAAGGGTGTTGAATCTGTGAAATTCCTCAAAAAGGGCGGAACAGCCATTATCTTGATGCGATAGTCTGAATCAGTGTCCATTATCTCATAGCCTGTTTTACATATCAGTCGACCATATCTATCGAGTATCTCTCGCTGGGTCGGCGTAATCGAGACATCGAAAGGGAAAAGCAGCTGCTGGCTGTTCTTCTCGCCTTCCTTCAGACGCTGCATGACCTTCTCGTATAGAACCCGCTCATGGGCCGCATGTTGATCGACAATGACAATGCCATCGGCTGTCTCGGCAATGATAAACAGATTATGCACCTGAAAAAAAGTCGGCGATGGGGCCTCTGTGTCGCCTATACTCTCCAGAACCTGATGGGAACGAATCTCCACTTTCTTTCCGGGCTTAAAATAGCTCTCATAAATCTTATCAGGATCAATCTCTTTGCGCTGGGGAAGAACAAGCGGTATCTCACGCTGGAAGTCCTGCCTGAGTCTTATAGGTTCCCTGGAAAAGCTGTCCCTGACAGGCTGATTCCCTTCAGTGAAATGTTCCTTTGAAAATGCCCCCTTAACCGCTGCCTGAACTATACTGAAGATAATATTGTCTCTCCTGAATCTGACCTCATACTTGGCAGGATGAACATTGACATCGACAAGATCGGGTGATATTTCCAAAAAAAGGAAGGCAACCGGGTGTTTGCCGTGGGGAAGTATTGTCCCCAAACCCTTTCTCAGGGCTGCAATAATCGTCCTGTTCTGTACAGGTCTGCCATTGATCACCGAGAACAGCATATCTCCCCTTCCCCGGAAATAGCCCTCCTGACCGACAAAGCCCCACAGGTTGGTATCCCCTCTGAGTGCCTCGATGGGAACCAAATTATCGCTTACATCGTTTCCGAATATATCCGCAATTCTGTCAATCATCTTCTCCCTGGCCGGGAACTCGCCGAATGATTTGTTGTCCTTGAATATGCGGAAGGAAATGCCATGATTTGCGAGGAAAAGCCCCTGCAGCATCCTCCAGATATGGTTGAACTCTGTATGGTCTGTCTTAAGGAACTTCCGACGGGCAGGAACCTTGTCGAAAAGCCTTTTGACAGCTATGCGCGTGCCTTCCTTTGTTCCCTTCTGGCCACTGTCGACTATACTGCCATTATCTATGGCAATGAAGCTTCCGAGCTCATCTCCGGAACGTCTGGAGAGTATCTCCATTTCGGATACCGAGGCTATAGAAGGCAGGGCCTCGCCTCTGAAGCCGAGGGTGAGTATCCTGTCAAGGTCATCGGCGCTTTCGATCTTGCTTGTGGTGTGCCTCTCAACCGCAAGAAACATCTCGTCATCGGACATACCTGAACCGTTGTCAGTGATCTCGATCAGCTCTTTCCCTCCGGATCCGATTCGGATGACAATATCTGTGGCCTGAGCATCGATGGCATTCTCTACAAGCTCCTTGACAACAGAGGCCGGCCTCTCTACGACCTCCCCTGCAGCTATCCTGTTCGAAACAAAGTCCGGTAGTCTTTTAATCTTTCCCATAGGTCTTAAAATAGTCTTTTCTTACCTTTTGGCAAGGGACAGATATTCGGCTATCAATACCTCTTCCAACTTACGTTTGGGTACATGGTGTATGCCACCCTTCCTATAGTATTTGATATCCTCAACTCTGTCCTCAATTACAACCTCCTCAACGGGCTTTCCAAGGGCTATGACAACAACAATCTCAAGATTATCGGCGATTTTCAGCTCTTTGGCCAGTCTCTCTCTGTCAACTGCCGCAATGATACAACCCCCAAGACCAACCGATACCGCTCCGAGCAACATTGCCTCTGCGGCTATACCGGCGTCCAGTCTGCCCGGCCAGGTCATTATATCCTTTGCGATGGTCCTGTCATTGAGAATAATGATATACCCCGTTGGTCTTTCTCCCTCCTCGGGACCGTCCCAATCCTTGAGATAACCTGCCCAGCGGAGGTGTGGATATATCCTGGCATTTGTCTGTTTGTCGCCAGAAATAATGTATTTCAGAGGCTGCAAATTCGCGCCTGAAGGCGAGAGCCGACCAAGATTGACAAGACCACGCAGTATGTCACGAGGGATTTTATGTTTTCCGTCAAACCGTCGATAGCTGCGGTTTTTGAGAACAAGATTTGCCACTTTATCCAGTCTTTTCATCTGTCACCTCTTTCTTAGTTTGTGCACTGTAATATTGGAAAAAATCAAGAGATAAGTAAAGTTATTTCACCTACAACCAATCACTTTATTTAATTTTTTACTTTAAATAAATATATTTAATCTTCTTTATTTCAAGATAGTAACTACTTTGCAGATACGGTCAGCAGCTGATCCCAACTGGTGGTCGCTTTGCCGGAAAGGCTTTCCTGCTTCATTCGCCAGGGGCGTGTTATGCCCTCGGAGGCATGAATTATAGTATCTCTACCATATCTGTTGTTTATGCAGTCGAGTGTTGCCATGAGTTTGCGCTTCTTCTCGTCCGAAATGCGAGGCCTGAAAAGCCCCAGAGAAAGATGCCTGTCAGGCACAAGCCCGACAAGCATAACCCCGGTTTTCTTGTATACATGACCGGGCATGTATATGTCCTCAAGTATGCGAACAGCCTCCCTTATTATGTCCGAGGTGAAGGATGTCGGGACACCAAAACGAACCATGCGTGAATTGGAGTACTGGGGACCATCGGAATATGGATTGGTGGTTACAAATACCTGAACACCAGATGCTGCCAGGCTCTGGGTGCGGAGCTTCACTGCCGCACGGGCGGCAAAGCTGGCAACAGATTCCCGGAGATCGGTCAATGACTCCACATGTCTGCCGAAGGATCGGGAGCAGAGTATACCCTGCCTGTCCGGCTCTGCCTCCTCAAGATCGAGACGGGGTATGCCCCTTAGCTCCTGTACAGTACGCAGTCCGACTATTGTGAGATGCTTTTTTACCCATTTATCGTCCATGTCCCTGAGCTGCCGGGCTGTATAGATACCCTGTGAGCGCAGAAAGCTGGCATTTCTCCAGCCGATACCCCATATCTTGTCCACCTCCACAAAATCAAGAACTCGATCACCCATACCTGATATATCGAATACTCCGTCAAATCTATCGTATTTCTTGGCTATGTGATTGGCTATCTTGGCCAATGTCTTTGTCTCGCCTATGCCTATGGAAACCGGTATGCCGGTCCAGTCCCCCACTCGCTTTTTGATCATCCTGCCGAACTGTGTCGCCGTTCTCTGCTCTTCCTCAAGCAGATATAGAAATGACTCGTCTATGGAATATACCTCTATGCGGGGCGAATATCGCTCCAGAATGCCCATGACACGCTGGGACATGTCGCCGTAAAGTGCGTAGTTTGATGAAAATATTCTGACATTGTGCCTTTTTACCAGATCCTGCACCTTGAATATCGGTGCGCCGCGTTCTATGCCCAGTGCCTTGACCTCTCTGGAAAGTGCCACAATACAGCCGTCATTGTTGGAGAGAACAGCAACAGGCTTATCCCTGAGTTCCGGCCTGAAGACACGCTCACAGGACACATAGAAGCTGTTGCAGTCGACAAGGGCGTATTTGCGCATATCATTTCCCTTTAAGTGGGTGTACACAGGCGGTCACAACGCCCCATACATTGAAATCCTGACCATCCTCCACCTTTATTGTGTCGAACTCTGAATTCTCCGGCATCAGGTATATGCCGCCCTGCCTTATTGAGAGCCTTTTCACAGTCATCTCCCCATCAAGTGCAGCTATGACTATGCTGCCATTCCTCGGCTCAATGGATCTATCGACTATCAGTATATCATCGGGATTTATACCCGCACCTGTCATCGAGCATCCCTCAACACGGACAAAGAATGTGGATGAAGGGTTGTCGACGAGAAATTCGTTGAGATCCAGCCCCTTTTCCATATAGTCTGCGGCCGGAGATGGGAAACCCGCAGATATTCTGCTTTCGGCCATTGGTATATCCAGCACATCCCCCTGCCTGAAATCTATGGTCTGCATATTCCTCCTTTCCACTACAGATTAAACATTGGACATTTGTCCAATATTATACTTAAGGAAGGCGAATATGTCAAGTTGATTTTGGACAAATGTCCATGCTTATGCAAAATGGGACAGTACCCTTTTCTGGGGAAATCAGTTAACTCATATCAAGCCGATAACGGCAAAAAGACCCATGACATAGAAGGGAAAATCAATGGATATCTCGTGTATTGTGCTGCTTTTTATCATTCGCGAAAGGTGCAGTATGTGGAAGAAGAACATAAGGAGCGGGATGACAAGGAAAAGCGGCGAGTATAGATTTCTGACAAGACATAGCCAACCTGTGAGACCTGCCGTCACAGCCAGGAGGAACATCCCCGCTGTTCTTGACAGTCGCTCGCCAAGGAGCAGTACAATGCTGTCGCGCATGAGTATTCTGTCGGACTCAACGTCCTTAAGGCTGTTGAGTATGGTCCTGACCAGAGACAGAAAAAGCACAATCAACAGAACTAAAAGGGAAACAGTATCGAAGCCACTGCGTGTGAAAAGGACAGGAATGACGGTTATACCTGTCCAAAGCACAGTCTCTGCCACATCCCTGGAGACGGGAAACGGGCTTTTTCCCCTGAGTATATAACGCTTTCCGTATAAATACCCCGTCGCACCAACTGCGAGAAAAATCAGCACAAGAAGAAGCCCTATGTCTATATATGCCGAAAGAACAAGTGAACACAAAAGGGAGATGAATGCAGCCGGAAGCATGAATCTGCGTATGGACTCAAAGAAGTGTATCTTGCTCGGATCCATCAGCACAAGCCCCTGCCAGTCTACGCTGGAGCGTATCGTATATATGGCGAATATAAACAGAAAACATACAAGGGCATGCAGAGGCATGATATTCGGCAGACCGAGCAGTCTCGCGGCAAGAATAAGGAGCATTGCCCCTGCACCTGCAGCATAGAAATTGGCCTGAACAAATCCGTAGGCAATGGTCTTGATATAGGGTATTTTGCGAAGGGAAAAGCCTTCACCCATCAGCTCCAGTTTCTCCACGACACGTGAGGTTATCCAGTGCGGCGTGGATGCGCCTGCCGTAACTCCAACAGTGTCAAGCCCTTCAAAATCCTCGGGTACAAGCTCATCGGCTGTCTCCACCCAGAAGGCCGGCTTACCGGTCTCCTCGGCGAGCTCAAAGAGCCTGCGGGTATTGCCGGAGTTTCGTCCCCCAACAACCACAAGAGCATCTACATCCTTTGCTATGCGCAATATCTCGCGCTGTCTGTTATATGTAGCATCGCAGATGGTGTCAATTATTATCGAGTCATTAGGCAGATTCCTCAGCCTTTCGGAAATGGCCTCAAACTGATCGGGATTCTTGGTTGTCTGTGCCACAAGACAGACCTTGCCATCTCCTACAGCATTCTCAAGCTCATCCTCGGATGCTATGACCTCCCCTGCCCCTTCGGCGAAGGCCAGGAGTGCATTGACCTCAGCATGCCCCTCATCGCCGAAAATCAAAACTCTGTATCCATCCCGTGCATGTTTTCTGACTATGGCCTGAACCCTTGCAACCTTCGGACAGGTTGCATCGCATACACTGAGCTCCATCTCCTTGAGCCTGTCCCTGACTTCGGGGGGAATACCGTGGGATCTTGTGACGACTGCGTCACCGGGAGAAAGGTCTTCAAAGTCTTCGGCAACAAAGATTCTGCGACTTGCGAGAAAGTCTACGACCTGTGGATTATGTATCAGTGGTCCCCAGGTAAAAAGCCTCCCGGGGACATTCTCCTGTGCAGAACGCAGGACAAGATCCATTGCCCTTTTCACCCCTGCACAGAAACCGGCTGTCTCTGCAAGTTTTACCTTCATGAGCGGATTATGCCGAGAACCTCGTCTCTTTTCTTTTCCATCAGCTCCTGGCTGTTGGCCTCAAGGTTGAGTCTTATCAGGGGCTCTGTGTTGGATGGACGAACATTGAACCAGTAGTCGCCAAAGTCGAAGGTTACACCGTCGAGAAGGATAGGCTTGACTTTGTCTGTAGTGAAGGTCTTCTTGATCTTCTCAAGGGTTTGCTCCCTGTCATCCACCCTTGTATTGATCTCGCCGCTTCTGACATATGTATCCATCTCCGAAAGTATCTCGTCCAGGTTCTTACCCGCCTTGGAAAGGAGCTCGATCACGTACATGAAAGTCAGAACAGCAGAGTCTGCAAACCAGAAATCGCGGAAGTAGAAATGACCTGAGTGCTCTCCGCCGAATATGGCGTTCTTCTCTCGCATAATCGGTTTGATTATGGCGTGCCCAACAGGCGTGAGAACGGGCTTTCCACCATTTTGCTCTATTGTCTGGCGGACAGTCTTTGAGCAGATGATATTGTGGGTTATAGTCGATCCGGGATTCTTCTCCAATATTGCCTTTGCAACCATTGCTGCAGTCAGCGAGGAGTCCACCAGCTTGCCGTTGCCGTCTACAAGAAAGAGCCTGTCCGCATCGCCGTCAAAGGCTGCACCAAAATCAATTGTATCGTCCTCTTTCACCAGCTTTCTCAGAGCTTCGGTGTTCTTCAGCTCTATCGGATTGGCAAGATGATTAGGGAAATGTCCGTCAAGCTCGAAATAAAGAGGGACAATCTCTACAGGGAGATTTCCGAAAACCTCGGGGACAATCTTACCGGCCATACCGTTGCCAGCATCAACAGCAATCTTGAAAGGTTTGAATACACTTGTATCGACAAATGAAAGCACAAAATCGCGGAAATCGTCCATAATATCCATCTTCTCAAGCTCGCCCTGTCTCGGTGCAGGCTTGAAGCTGCCGCGTTCCACAATCTCCCTTATCTGAGGGAGACCGTCACTGCCCGAAAGAGGTCTTGCACCTTCACGACATATCTTGAATCCGTTGTATTCCCCAGGATTATGGGATGCTGTGATCATGACGCCACAAGGGAAATCGTATTTGCCGACAGCAAAATATAGGGCATCGGTGCTGACAAGACCGATGTCAACAGCTGTCGCACCTGCCTCTGTAATACCCTCTGCAAGGGAATTAAAGAGATGATTGCCCGATGTCCGCATGTCCCTTCCTATGACAATCCTATCCGCTCCGAGATACTCCACAAGTCCGCCGCCTATTAGCCTTGCCTTCTCCTCTGTCAGTTCCTCTCCGTAGATACCGCGTATGTCGTATGCCTTGAATATCATTTTTCCCCCTGTCTTTTATTTCCCGGAATCAGCCCCCATCCGAACTTCTCCCGCAAAAGGGAGTAGAAGGAACGCTGGTGATACTTAACAAGATATGTAAACTTTCTGCATTTATTCAGTTCAACAATACCCGATGGTTCAAGCACAACAGTCTCCTGACCATCACCCCTCAGATATAGATCTTCCTGATCGTCAAGGCTCTCGAAATAGAGCTTCACTTCCTCCAGGCTGTTTATCACAAATGGTCTGAAGGTAAGCATATGGGGTGCCATCGCTGTTATAAGCAGACCGGAAAGCCCCGGAGCCATAATGCTGCCGCCCAGGGACATCGAATATGCTGTCGAGCCTGTTGGTGTAGCCACGATTAAACCATCGGCATAAACCTCTGCAACAAAATCTCCGCTGACCTCTATGCCTATCTTCACAAATCTCGGAGACTGTCCCTTTACCAGAACAAACTCATTCATTGCCCTATATGTTTTGCCCTTGTAGTGGGCCTGGAGCAGCATTCTTTTCTCAAGTTGGTATTTCCCCTCAATTATCTCCGGCAGAGCCTTTCTGATTTCCGTTGGATCTACTTCGGTAAGAAAACCGAGATGACCGAGATTGATGCCGAGTATTGGTATCTCTGTCATGGCGAAGGTTCTGGCAGCAGAGATAATGGTTCCGTCTCCACCAAGAACTATGATCATGTCAAGTTTCGGCTGATCTTTACCTTCTTTATCCAGATCAAGCGCCATTTCTTTTGGAATACCAAGAAATTCACAGCTTTCACCATCAAGACAGTATTCGACTCCATGCTCCGTTAGTATGCCCTTTATCATCTCCAGGATAGCCTGTAGATTGGGCTTTTTGAGATTGCACCAGATGTATACCCTACTTAATTTCTTACCCATCGAACCTTTCTTTTAGAGATTGTGAAATAAAAGGAGAAAAAACCTCGGTTGCAACAGGTATTCTATACTTTGAGGCTACCGCTCATCCTCATTGCCCTTATGAACCTCTCAACATTTCTTTTAGGACCATTTATCTCAACTATCTGATTTTTAGGAATAACTGTCATCCTGAAAGGCGGAAAGCCGGCCTTATCTGTTCTGGGCATAAATACCCACATACCTGACTCGTTCTTCGGTCTGTGATAACCGATTCGATACATGGCAGAACTTACCCTCTGCTTGAATATCTGTAGATCACGGAATGGGAGAGTTTCCTTCCAGGCGCGTAGAAATATGGCCTTCTGAACTGCAAGATAAAATGTCAGGGCAAGGGCGGCCCATATGAAATATTTCTCAAGAAGCCAGGGGAAAAACTGATCATTTCTTACCAGCAGATAGATCCCCTTAGCAAGGAAAAAAAGTGGAATACCAAAACCCAAAAGCACAATTACAAATATCATCAAAGCATTCATATTTTTCATAGGACCTCCCTGTCTATGCAAATTATAGCACATAAAAGCCAAGGTCGCAATTGTAAATCCCAACATACCCATTGAAATTTTCAGGTTGGGTATGGGCTTTTCTTTGACTATCTTATAGTTGTGAAAACCTGTTTCTTAGGAGAGGAAATGCAGAGATATATTCTATTCATTCTTTTATTCGCAGTAATTGCAACTGCTCAAGACGTATACATCACCGAAGGTGGTCTGGAGATCCAGATGGCTGTCGAAACCGGCTCATTTGGTATTGGAGATACGATGGGACGTGCGATCACTTATGATTTCGATACTCCGTCATCCCACGGAGGTGTATCACATTTTGTCATAAAGATAGATGATGAATTCTATTCGAATACCCCAATGCTCGAAGGCTTGTATCACATTTCCGATCCATACCTTGTCGAGGCAGATGCCCGTGAAACCTTCCTCTATGCCAAATGGGAATTTCCTGCAAGCGGCGACAATATGATACACGTTGAACAGCTTCTGACACCTATTGTCATTGACGGAAAAGGCATCTGTGAGATAAGATATATTGTCTACAATGCAGATACCATAGCCCATGACATAGGTTTGCTTATGAATCAGGATATCATCCTCAATCTGAATGACAGAGCACCTATTGCAACAAGCGGTCTTTATCGCGATGTCGGTACCTACTATGTGGGTATGGATGTACCTTTTTTCTGGCAGGCATTCGAACGCTCACCGGGATTTGGCGAGGATCAACTGATTGCAACCGGCTATCTGAGAGGACTTGAGGCTACAAAACCCGACTTGTTCACTATCGGAGATCAACTCTATTTCTATGCAACACGATGGGAAGTGGACACAGCAGCATACGCAGGAGACCACTACATTGACAGTGGAATGCTACTCAGATGGGAACCACAGAGCCTTAATCCTGATAAGTATATGAATATAGTTACTTATATTGGTCTGGGTGACGATGCCTCAACTGGAGACTCCATAATGCTCTTTACCCTTGCCCCTTCTATGCTCACAGCCAACTGCACCTCCATAAGTCCAAATCCCTTTGAGGTATCGCTCTTGGTTCACAACAAACATTTCGTTGATGGTTTATCAGGAATTCAGGCTTGTTTTAACTCGATTCCAGAGGGTATAACCCCAACTTATGGCGAGGGTCATTGGCCCGATACATGTCATCCAATCCCTAATCTGGACCTCGATGAAACAGGTTCTACTGCATGGCTTTTCGCCCTGGATTCGGGCTTTGTCTTTCCCGAAGAACCTGTGCAGTTTGTGTTTATTGTAGTAAGCTCTGATCTTGAAGATACAATTTGGGATACAGTTTACGTTGATATCCCTTCCCCAACTGGCATTCCGCCTACTGTATATCCAGTCAACAGTAAACGCTTTACAAGCTATGAATTCGACTCTGTTCTCTATATTCCATTCTTACCCGAGGACGATGAGGGCATAGACTACTCTTCTATGCGTGGCTCATCCGGACCGATCACCATCAGCTATTTCTCAGAGTGGTGGGAGTTGGAAGGGGATACGATACTCCTGTCCTCTCCACTATGGTATTCAACCCACGGGGACACAATCTTGTCCAGCATAACTGATCTTAAAGACATTAATGGCTGCAGAGCAGATATCCTGCCTGTAACCGATACACTGATCATTGATAGAGAAGCTCCGATTGTCACCGGTTCCTGGCCTACCTATGGCAGGCATGTGGATTCCATACCTGAAGTAACCTTTTTTGTGGAGGATTTGCCATCGGGTATTGATCCAACTTCAATCATCATATATGCCGACGATGAGCCATACACATATCCCGCCCCTGAGCTTTCATATACAGACACTTCTATTACATTCACTTCCTCAATCGTATACAATACAGAGGGCTATCCATTCGAAATCACCCTTCTTTATGTGTGTGACAATGTTAATTACGGACCACCAAATTGTATCACAGAGGAGTATACTCTTGCCACATGGGTTGACCCAGGAGCAGTTTCCGAAAGCCCTTCATTGCCACTTATACCTGGAATATCATCGATCAGACCAAATCCGGCAAATGCAAGTTTCGAGATTGAGTTTACATCGACGAGTGGGGGACTTCACAGCATGACCCTGTACACAACCAATGGACAGAGGTTGATGCATAAAGATCTTCTAATCGAAGCCCCTGGAAAAATTCATCAGATAGTAGATCTGTCAGTCATCGATTCGGGTATCTACTTAGTCAAGATCTATGGGCCCGGGATCGAAGATCAGGGTAGACTCTGTGTTGTAAAATAGGAGTTCATTATGTATATGTCGGTATATGTCACAGCTGAGAACGAGCAGGAGGCTGAGCGTATTGTCGAGACAGCTATATCGAAGCGTCTTGCTGCATGTGCAAACATTTTTCCTGTAAAATCCATCTACAGGTGGCAGGGGGAAATTGTTAGGGAGAATGAGTATGCGATCATTCTCAAAACAGAGCAGAGCTTATTTGACAGGCTGAAAGATGCAATTGTCGATGTCCACAGCTATGATATACCATGTATCGTTGCCTGGCCTATAGAGAAAGGATATATCCCTTATCTCACCTGGATAGCCGATTCTCTGTGAAGATAATCCTCTCGCGAAAAGGCTTCGACTCATCATACGGTGGCTGCCCATCCCCCATTCTGCCGGATGGCACTATGGTCTCACTTCCGATTCCACATAAAATTGGTATTCCATACACCAAAGTCAGTATAACACCAGAAATCAGTCTGAAAGACATTATGGGCGATCTATGCCCGGAGCCTGTGATGTCAGGAAAACGAGGTTCGCTCGATATGTTCTGTCATCTCGATCCTGACATCAATCACTTTTCAGTTCCAAGGGACTATGACTGGCGTCCAATATTCGGTCAGAACAATGCCGCTGCAGGACATCTGTTAAACAAAAAAGTCGGTGAAGGTGATATCTTTCTTTTCTTTGGATGGTTCCAGAAGACACGATATATGACAGATGGAAGACTTGAATTTTATGGAGACAGTTTTCATGCACTATTCGCATACTTTGAAATTGATTCTGTTCATCACTCTCCAGACCTCTTTTCTTCATCCATCCCTAATTTTGCGCTTTCACATCCACATATGCAATCTGAGTTTGAAAACTCGAAAAACAATATGCTTTTCATAAGCTCTGAGCATCTTTCCCTGGACAAAACAAAGAAGGGGGCAGCCATTTTCAAATGGGACGAACAACTCAAGCTCTCAGTTCCAGGAATGTCGAGGAGTTTTTGGGATCTGCCCTCCCCCTTCAGAAACACAGATATAAGCTACCACACAGAAGATTCGTGGAAAGATGGTCTGTTCAGAGCTCGCTCCCGTGGGCAGGAGTTTGTAGTTGAAGTTGACACAGATCTCCAGAACTGGCTGACAGCTTTTATCAAAGATAGAGATGTTTTTGGGAGTTTGTGAATATATTCCCTTGCTTTATTTGCCAGATTGACTTTTTTTCCTCAAATAGAAATTTCAACCATTGAGCAATGACAATGATCAGAGCAATTTTTGGTTTGGGAAATCCAGGCTCAAAATATGAAAAGACAAGACACAATGCAGGCTATCTTCTCACCGATTTGCTCTTGGATAAATTCAGAGCAAGCTGGAAACCAGGGAAGGGTCATTATTATTGTGCAAAAATCCGTATCAGAGGAGAAGAGAGGCTTTTGATCAGATCAACAACATTCATGAATGAGAGCGGTATAGCCCTTATGGATGTCCAGAGAAATCATGAGATTAAACCCTCGGAAATTCTCGTTGCCTATGATGATTTCGCCCTTCCTCTCGGAACACTCAGATTTCGTTCTTCCGGTTCAGACGGTGGTCATAACGGCATGAACTCAGTGATCTATCATATGGGGACTGAACGTATTCCAAGACTCAGAATAGGTATAGGTCCTCTTCCTGAAGACGGAGATGTTGTCTCTTTTGTATTGGATGACTTTGCCTCCACAGAGATCGAAACATTATCAATGGTTTTAAACAAGGCGGTCGATGGTGTGATTGAGGCTCTTTATAAGGGCATCAATAGTGCCCAATCGCAGTACAACAGAAACTATATTCAGAAAATAGAAGAGGAGTAATCATGGATCTGATGATTTACTATTACGTATCCCTCGGTATCGGCCTTTTTGGCATAGCCTTTGGCCTTCTGATTTACCGATCCATCTCGAAGAAACCCACAGGCAATGAAAGAATTCGCGAATTGACAATGTTGATCAGAAAGGGTGCCATGGTCTTTCTTCGGAGGGAATATTCTGTTCTCTCTATTTTTGTGATTATTGTGTTCATCGTTCTCTGGCTCGGGCTGGGTAAGGATATCGGCCTGCAGACCGCCATCGCCTTTCTTGCAGGAGCTCTTTCCTCTGTTATAGCAGGTTTCCTTGGCATGAACTCGGCAACAAGGGCTAATGGAAGAACAACATGGGCTGCAAAGACAGGCGGCACCTCCCTTGCTCTGCACATTTCCTTCCTCGGTGGATCTGTCATGGGTCTTGCTGTTGCCTCCCTTGGCCTTCTTGGAATACTTCTTCTTTTCTGGATATTCAATGCACCACATCAGGTCGGCATCATCTCCGGTTTTGCAATGGGTGCGAGTTCAATCGCTCTTTTTGCAAGAATTGGTGGCGGTATTTACACTAAGACGGCTGATGTAGGTGCTGACCTTGTTGGCAAGGTTGAAGCAGGCATCCCGGAGGATGATCCTCGAAATCCTGCTGTTATTGCAGATAATGTTGGAGACAATGTAGGCGATGTTGCCGGTATGGGCGCAGACATATTCGAGAGCTATGTAGGTTCCATCATAGCAACAATATCCATTGCGGCTACAGGCGCAGCATATGCTTCACTCAGGGCAGAATACATGCTCTACCCCATCATTGCTACTGCACTCGGTCTCCTGGCCTCGATAATCGGCATCGCAGCCATGAAAATTTACGAGAAGGGTGATCCCCAGAAAGCTCTAAACTATTCAACTTACACCTCGAATGTTCTCTTTTTCATCTTCGCCTATATTGCAGCGAAGCTCCTAGGTCTCCCCATGGGGGTGTTTATTGCGATCCTCGTAGGAAATCTCTGTGGTATCATCATAGGTCACATAGCTGAATACTATACATCTGGCAGACCAACAATACGCATAGCGGAGGCCTCAAAAACAGGTGCTGCAACAAATATCATCACCGGACTTGCAGTTGGTCTTGAGAGCGTTCTCGGTCCTGTTCTTACTATCACATTGGCCACCTACTTGGCCCACTACTTCGCCGGTCTCTATGGTATTGGCATTGCGGCTGTCGGTATGCTTGCAACTGTAGGTGTCACAATGAGTGTTGATGCTTATGGTCCAATCGCTGATAATGCCGGCGGAATTGCTCAAATGGCTGGTCTTGGCGAAAGGGTAAGAAAAATCACCGATAACCTCGACTCCATTGGAAACACAACCGCTGCGATCGGAAAGGGCTTTGCAATTGGTAGCGCAGCTTTGACCTCCCTGGCTTTATTCTCGGCCTATTCCCAGGCTGTACTAAGCCCAGGGGAGGTTTTCAGCATCGATCTTCAGCGAACCAATGTTTTCATCGGTCTTCTCATAGGCGGAACAATACCATATTTCATTGCTGCAATGACGATGAACTCTGTCGGCAAGGCTGCAAACAAGATGGTTGAAGAGGTCAGAAGACAGTTCAAGGAGATTGTCGGTCTCATGGAAGGCAAGGCAGAACCCGATGTAGAGAGATGTATCGATATCTCAACAAAGGCAGCACTAAAGGAGATGATCCTCCCAGGCATCATAGCGGTTACATCACCTGTAGCCATCGGCTTCCTCCTTGGAAAGGAAGGTCTTGGTGGCCTTCTGGCCGGAGTAACAGTATCAGGCGTTATGTTGGCTCTTTTTATGGCAAACTCAGGCGGTGCCTGGGATAATGCCAAGAAATATGTTGAGAGCGGTGGTCTTTGTGGAAAGGGCTCTGAAACACATAAAGCTACAGTTGTTGGGGATACAGTTGGAGATCCCTTCAAAGATACAGCCGGTCCTTCCATGAATATTCTGATCAAGCTCATCTCTATTGTTTCCCTAGTCCTGATGGCACCTTTATTGAAATAGCAACACTCTATTCCTTTTTTCCGAAAAGCCCACAAAAAGTGGGCTTTTTCTTTGCACATTGCAATTTGCTAAAACCACATCCCTATTGATCTGTACCTCAGACGATGAAAGCACACTTGTAACTGCCCCCTTTATAAATGAGTAGAAAAAAAATAAACTTCACTTGACAAATGGCTTTACTCAATTGTTAATTGGCATATTAGATGCACTTACTATAGATGCAATACTCTCAATTGAAAGGACGAGAGCATGGCCAGCAAAGTGGATTATCAAAGATTCTATATGAATAGACAAGGTTATACCCTTATCGAGGTTATGATTGTAGTTGTTCTTATGGGCGTTCTCGCCAGCCTTGCTATTGTAAGGTATTCTCAGGCAACAGCAAGAGCAAAAATGGTTGAAGCTGTTTCAATGCTCAAGAGCATGTGGGAGATGGAATACACCTATTATGTCGCGACCGGTGAACCGATCTCAGCCGACGGATTTATGGTCTACTACGGAGTTGAGGCTGGGGATTCCGACATTGAGAAGGAAAACCGAAGGCGCCTGTTGCAGATGGGACTTGATGAGCCATCGGGTGGCGGTCGTTTTTACTATGTAACTACCGAAGGTGCTGTCACATTTGCTTTCCCGAAGACTTCCGATTCACCCTTCGATTTTCCTGCTTCAGAAATCGACGGATCGCTGAAAAACATCGAAGTAGCAATAGACAATGACGGTCGTGTTTATGTCTATGAAGATGGGAATGTAAGAGAATTCAACTAAATTACAAGAGGTTAAGATATGACTAACAGCAAAGGTTTTACATTGATCGAACTACTTGTAGTGGTTCTCATTCTGGGAATTCTCGCTCAACTGGCGATACCGGTGTATCAACAGGCCTCGGAAAAGGCCAAATATAAAGAAATTGACATCAAGATGAAGGAGATACACACTGCTCTCAGGGCTTTTTATGCCGAGCATGGTGGATATCCTCCTGATGTATATCCCGGAGAAGCCCCTCCCGGTCTTGTCCCCGGCTTCCTCGATGAATGGCCAAATGAAGAAGATGATCCCTTTGGTTCACAATTTGACTATGAGGCATGGAGGGTAGGCGGCGAAAACTACTGGATTGGTGTGACCTATTTTGGTAAGAACGGCTGGCGTGACACAGGGGCACACAGCAGCAGCTGGTTTGTACAGCATGGCGTAGATGGAGTACCAATGAAGGAAAAGGACGACATGGGCATTCAGATCGCGGGGGATGGACCGATTACGACCAGCCATGTCGACCTCACTGTCTACCGTCAGGTTGGGGAGGGGACTTTCCGAGTAAGATAGAAGAAATCGATGGGTTTCCGCTTCATTGTTCACCAGTATTTTTTCAAAAAGGGGGGATTAATCAATCCCCCTCTATAGTTTATTGCGAATTTGATCTAAGCAACAACAAGCTCTCCATCAAGCGCATCTATCTTCACAAAGTCACCTTGTTTGATGCTTCCTCTGAGAATTGCATCGGCAAGCATTTTGTTGAGATCGCTTTGAACAACTCGCTTTATCGGTCTAGCTCCGAAAAGAGGATCATAACCCCTGTCTGCAATCAACGAAACAGCAGAGTCGCTGATAGAGATACCGATGTTCTGCTCGTTGAGTCTCTTCTTTATCCGCCCAAACTGAACCCTGACAATCCTCTCAACAACATCCTTTGTCAGTGAGTTGAAGACAAGGACATCATCTATCCTGTTCAAGAACTCGGGTGTAAAGTGTCTTTTCAGAAGTCCTTGCAGCTCATCAACAAGTGTGTCCGGCAATCTTCCAGTATTACCCGATTCAATAGACTCGATAATCCTCCGCGATCCGATATTGGACGTCATGATCAGTATGGTATTCTTGAAAGAGACCTTTCTGCCCTTGTTATCGGTGAGTACTCCGTCGTCAAGGAGCTGCAGAAAAATGTTGAAAACCTCAGGGTGAGCTTTTTCTATCTCGTCAAACAGTACAACACTGAATGGATGTCGTCTGACCTGTTCGGTAAGCTGTCCACCTTCCTCATAACCTACATACCCCGGAGGTGCACCTATAAGTCTCGATACAGAGTGCTTCTCCATATATTCTGACATATCTATTCTTATGAGCTCTTCTTCGGAATCAAAGAGAACCTCGGCAAGGGTCTTGGCAAGCTCTGTTTTTCCAACTCCTGTTGAGCCAAGAAAGATAAAGCTGCCGAGTGGTCTATTGGGATCTGACAGATTTGCCCGAGCAATGCGAACGGTATTCGCAACAGACTCGACAACATGATCCTGCCCAATAACCCTCTCTTTCAGTCTATCCTCGAGCATGAGCAACTTCTGCTTTTCCGATTCGGTTATTCGTGATACAGGTATTCCTGTCCACTGGGAGAGAACATCGGCGATGTCTTCATCCTCTACCTCTTCCTTAAGCAGCTTGCCAGATTCCTGAATCCTTGCAAGTTCTTCCTCATTTTTGTCGATCTCAGCCCTCAGCTCAACGAGACTTCCGTATTTTATTCTTGCTGCAGTTTCAAGATCGCCCTGCTTCTCTGCATCCTGTTGGAGTCTCTTCTGAAAATCGATCTGCTCTCTAAAATCCTTGATTCTCTCCACTACGGCCTTTTCGCGTTGCCAGTGGGCCTTGAGCTCTGCCACTTTATCTGTAAGATCGCTGATTTTATGGTCGATCTGCTTTATCTGCTCAGTCATATCGTCCTCGCGCTCAAGGCCCTTTTTCTCGATTTTAAGCTGTGCTATGCCCTTCTCCAGCCTGTCAATCTCCTCGGGCTGGCTGTAGAGGTCAATGCAGAGATTGGCGGCTGCCTCATCTATAAGGTCGATGGCCTTATCCGGCAAAAAACGATCTGATATGTATCTTGCAGACAGCTTTGCTGCGGCCTGTATGGCTTCGTCAGCAATTCTGACACCGTGATGCAGTTCATACTTTTCGCGGAGCCCCCTCAGGATGGATATGGTATCATCAACCGAAGGCTCATCGACCATGATGGTGGCAAACCTCCTCTCAAGCGCCGGATCCTTTTCTATGTACTTTCGATACTCATCGAATGTTGTTGCACCGACTGTATGCAGTTCACCCCTTGCCAGAGCAGGTTTCAGAATATTCGAAGCATCCATGGAACCACCTGTTGCCCCTGCACCAACTATTGTATGCATTTCGTCGATGAACAGTATGATCTTCTGCTCAGAGGCTGTGATCTCATTGACAAAGCTCTTCAGCCTTTTTTCGAACTCGCCTCTGTATTGCGTTCCGGCTATAAGTGATGCCATATCCAGCTGAATAAGTCTTGCGTCCTTGAGCTGCTCGGGAACATCTCCATCTGCTATCTTCTGAGCCAATTTCTCGACAATAGCGGTCTTGCCCACACCCGGTTCACCGACAAGGGCAGGATTATTCTTGCGCCGTCTCGAGAGAATCTTCATGACGCGGCGCATTTCCATTTCCCTTCCTATAACTGGATCAAGCCTTCCCTCAACTGCCATTTTGGTGAAGTCTATCCCATATTTTTCGAGGGCTTCATACTGGCTTTCAGGGTTCTGATCGGTTACTCGGTGGCTTCCACGAATTTTCTGAAGTGCAGCAAGTATTCTGTCTTCAGTCATATTATATCGGTCTAAAACCTTTTTTGCTGCCCCTCTATCTGTTGCCCTGATACCCAGAAGGATGTGTTCAATACTCAGGTACTCATCGCCAAACTGACCCATGTATTTTTCAGCACTGTTGAGTGCAGATGCCATCTCCGGTGACATCCTCACATCCTGTGGTTTTGAGGAAAGTCTTGGTCTTTTCTCAAGCTCTACATCAACTGTTCTCTGAAAGTCAGTCAGATCAATATCGAGTACTGATAAAAGCGCAGGAAGGACGCCTTCTTTAGACGACTCCCGCAATATGTGTATTGGTTCTACCTCGCCGTGATTTCTTGATCTGGCAAGTTCAAGGGTGTTCTGGATAGTGGCGAGGGTTTTCTGTGTCATCTTCTCGGGATTTGACATATTCCCTCCTTTTCTTGGCTTGTTCAACGATCCAGGTAAAAATCCCTCTGGATCCTCTGTCTTCCGGCATGGCCTCCGGATGCCATTGAACTGAAAGAATGTCCCATCCATTTCTTTGGCCTTCAAATGCTTCGTTCATACTGTCAAACTTACATTTTCCAGTCTCACGGAAACCTTCCGGTAATCTCTTAATAATCTGATGGTGACTCGAATTGGCTCTGTAAAGCTCGGTACCTAAAGCAGACTCCAAAATGCTCCCCTGTTCTACAACAATCTCGTGCATGGGCAGATATCCTTCGGGTCTTTTTCTATGATCGAAAACGTCACCATCAATCTCGGAAAGATCCTGATACATATCCCCACCAAGGGCAAGGGCGATAAGCTGATGTCCTCTGCAGATACCAAGTACAGGATGTCTGGATCTCAGAAAGAGCTCCCATTCAAATCTGTCCCTTTTGGGGCGCACATACATATTATGATCGGAATAGTGATCTGCTCCCCACATATCCGGATGAATATCCCCTCCCCCAGACATGATAAGACCATCAATCCGCTCCAGAAAATTATCTACAAAGCTGACATCCTCCAGAACAGGTATAACCCAGGGGATACCACCTGCTCTGACAACGGCTTCTGAATAGTCATCAAGGAGATAGGAAAAGGTTTTATCCGGTATTGCATTTCTACCTTTTTCAAAGGGGGCCCAGTTACCTGATATACCAATTATAGGCTTCATTCCCCACCTCAAAACCATCTCAAATATGTGAAGCTGCCTACATCTTCAACCATATTTTCTCTCGCACCGGTGTCGATATCAACGATATCGATATTGTAGAGCCAGTCCTCGCCCCTTTCAACAACAGCTATCCTCTCGCCTTCTGAGTCAAAGGCGAGGCCCCGAATATCCTTACCGCTTGAAGAATTATCAAGCAGGAGTCTGTTATCGGAGCCATCTGCATTAACCACATAGAGATTCGAATACCCATCCATCTCTTTAGAATATGCTATGATGTCGTCCATTGGTGAATAGGCAACATAGTTGAAATCTGTTCCAGTAAGAAGCTCCTCTGTCCTCTCCTCAACCATATCAGGAACTCGAATCCATTCATCGGAAGTTATAGCGAGCTTGTCTTCGACTCCAGCCCAGTCGAAATCGTTGTTGTATCCGGTTATCAAGGACAGATACTGATTCTGTCCCTCACGATTCATTACATAGACACCCTGCTGCACTGTAGTACGCTGATAGCCAATGAATTGACCGGAAGGACTCACCTTTACATTTCTTATCTGGTAGCCAAGATCACGGATTGTGTCGAGAGCACCCGTTTGCATGTCCTTGAGAATCACACCGTCAAAATAGAAACCCCTGTGGGTTGTGAAAACAAGGATACTGTCACCATCCATAAAGGCGGGGTTTTTCTCCTGAACAGTGCTGTCAGTTTCTGTCTGTCTCTGGATCGATGCCGGATCTGTAGGATCTGCTGTGAAAACATCGTAGTTGTTCGAGAATGCGATTTTATGGTGATAACCATCCCAGGCAACACCTGTAGTCCAGTAAGGATATACCTCAATTATGTCACCTGTCTCCGGGTCTATGTAATGAAGGGTCTCCGAGCCACCTCCATCTGAATACAGTGCCAGAAGACCTGGATATGGATCAGGGATCTGTGGATTATCCTTATCATTGTTGCTGTCATCATCAGAGCATGCCATGAAAACCGAGAATACTGCCAAAAGAAATACAAAATATAGCCACTTCATAGATTCTCTCCTATTTTGCATATAGCAGTTTGCCCTTTACATTGCTGTCTGATATGCTGTAGAAATACATTCCGCTTTCCATTGACTCTGGCTTCCACTTCCATATTCCTTTGTTGCTGTTGATTTCCCCAACATTACGCCCTTCCATATCGGTTATGATAAGTGTCCGTCCCTCACCATTGAATTGCGGATGGGAAATCTCGACCGCAGAGTTGAATGGATTCGGATATGCACCCTCTATGGAATGTTCAATCGGTTTCCACTCGTAGATATCACTGGTATTGGTGAAGGTCCAGCAGAACTCGTAATAATTGGGTTCACATACATCGGGCATATCAAGTGCACTTATACAGAGTGTATTCTCTGGCATAACTGGCGGGGCTGCCAGGGAATCCACAAAAAGGGCAAAGGTGATACCGTTCCAGTAGAGAGCGGGATCCGGATAGCTCAATTCAAGCTCCCCCCAGCTCAGGGTTAAAGTTGTTTCATCTATGCCAGCACCATCATCAAAGGCATTGATCGAAATCATTGATGGCAGATCTGGCACTGTAGCACCGTTGGCAGGAGATGGACCTTCAAAGCGGGGAGCAGTAAGATCAACATTGAAAGTTACATTAATAGTACCAGAGAGTGGTGCACCTGTGATATCGTCAGCGGCAAGTAGTCTATAATTCACCGCTTCTTCATCCTCCCAGGCCACAGGGGGAGTATAGATCAAAGTATCCCCTGAAAATGAAATCTCTGTTGAAGGGTAGCTGTAAAGAACCCCATTTACCTCAAGCTCAACTGTCTCCTGATTAACTCCATCGTCATCGGTAATGAGAATCCGAATATCCTGAAAATCACAACTGGTATAACTGTTTCTTGCCGGGGCAACAACAGAGGCCGAAGGACCCGAAGAAATAGTTATCTCTTCAACAATCCTCCCAAAAATATCGCTTCCGCCCCTCCTCCTATCTTCCCAAACACAGAGGAAATTCCCGTCACCATATGCAATACGAGGATCGCCCTGAGCAGCCATCTCAGCCGAGATAACGTACAAGTCCTCAAGAAGTGTTCCCGACACGGAGATCCACTGACCTTTAATATCAGCAAAATAGCCATCTCCAAAGTCCTCAAACACTACCAAAAAGGCATCACCATTTGTTGCAATGTCAGGATTTGTCTGTTGGCCAGAAACTGCAAGAACATCAAAGGGATCACCCATTGCATCGGGTGTTACTATTTGGCCCAGAATATCGGAGTCTCCAGTTGAGGGGTTATCTGCGCTGAAAACACACATGACAACTGTTCCGTTGGATTCAATCTCAGGGTTATTGGGATCAATCGTTCCCTCTGCTATGTCAAAAGGCCCTGCATGGGTAGTTCCATCTGAATAAATATATTTCACAACAATCACACTCCCTGTGCCCCTTGATTCTCTATATGCAACAACAAAGAGTCCATCATAAAACGCAACTGTTGGCTTTCCCTGTGCATAGGATGAAGAATGTATTGCAAATGGCGTTGTCATTGGGCTTCCCTCTTCATCAAGGGCAACACCCTTGATAACATCCCCCTCACGCCAGACAGCAAAATATCTGTCTTCACCTGCTGTAATATCAATCTCCTCGGCCTCAGAAGAAAGGTCGACAGCTTCAAATGGTCCATCACCCAGTGCATCAATTGTACTGGTTCGACCGGAGATATAGGAACCTGCTTCCTGCCAAAGTGTGAGAAATTCGCTACCCAGGCCTGCAATCTCAGGATTTTCCTGATTACCGGACAGCACACAGACGGGAAGAATTACCATTGGAACCGAGCCATCATTGTTGATTGGCTGGGCAAAGATGTTCTTGTTGACACTACCGGCACGATTATCCTCCCACATGACCATATAACCGCCACCTGATTCATTATAAGCTACACAAGGGTTGAGCTGATCTGTTGTTGCTATCGAAATCTCAATATCCTGTCCATGAATCGAAAGTAATGCGATAAGAACCGAAATGCATGCTAACCATCTCATTTTGCCTCCTGATTGGCTTTGTTTCTATGTTTTCAGGTCCAATATAGGCTGCAATCCAATACTAATCAAGTCCAAAGCCCTTTTTTCCCTTGATTAAAACCGTCTTAAGCAATTATTTTCTCGTGATTGTTTGAAGATTAAAAGAAAAACAGGAGGAACATGAAGAAGATTCTGTTCGTTTTCATCCTTTTTGGATTCATCCTACTTACAGGATGCAATCCTGCAGAGGTCACATCTGCAAAGGTCTATCTCCAGCAGGAGGATTACTCATCAGCGTTGAAGCAGCTGAGAATTGCAGCAGAAAAATATCCCGATAATGCCTATGCCTATAATCTGCTCGGTCAGGTATATGGGGAACTGGATTCCTTCCCCCAGATGAATGATGCTTTCGACAGAGCCCTCGAGCTCGACAGCACATATGCAGGAGAAATCAACAAATGGCGAAAGGGAAAATCTCAGGCTGCCTTCAACAAAGGTATCAAAGCAGCAGAGGGAGAAAGATGGGAAAAAGCCATCGAGTACTTTGAAACAGCTGCCAAGGCAGATCCATATAATGCAGATGCATACAAGAACCTGGCCTTTATCTATACAAAGCAGGAAAATCCTGAAAAGGCAATAGAGGCAAATTCAAGAGCTCTTGAGTTTGCTCCGGGTGATGCTGCGATCGCCATTGAACTGACGAATCTTTACATAGCTCAGGATGATCTTGACAAGGCCCTGAATGTGCTTGAAACAGTGGAGGAAAAGAACGATACCAGCGTTTTTATAAAGCTCCAATTTGCTAGAATATACATCGAAAAGGCTGCTGAAGAGGGGATATCTGAGGAGGATCAAAAAAAACTCTACGAAAAGACACTCGGCTATCTCAATGAAGCAGAAACACTTCAGCCGAACAATGCAGATGTGCTCTTCTCAGCAGGCGAAATATGCTATCAACTCAAGGACTACGCATGTGCCTCCGAGAAATTCGACAAATACGTGAAACTCGCTCCGGAAGAGTTCAGCGGTCACTACAATCTCCTCCTTGCCCTGAGCGCATCCGAGAGATATGAGGACGCGATAAAGGTCGGTGAGATTGTCACTGAAAAGTTCCCCGGCTCTGCTGAGGGATGGTCCCGCTATGGTATAGCCCTTGGCTACGGCAAAGACGCCAAGGAGGACAAAATCATGGCAGCTGTCTCAGTATCAATCGGCTCCGGCATAATTGCCCTCGAAGGCGGCGATACTGCTAAGGCCATCAAGGAGTTCAAAAAGGCAGATAAGCCAGGTCTCAGGGAAAGATTCTCTGAGATTATTGGAGCCACAAATGCTTCTGAGGAAGATAAACAGAAGGTGTTAGACGCCTTCAAATGATCCATCAATGAAGTTTGGTCTTTCAAAGGGGGCTCTTTTGCCCCCTTTTTTCTTGATTCACAGGCAGATATAAAAAAAAACAAAAAACTCTTTTGACAGAACAAAAAAACACCAGATTTTATCCCTATGGAAACAAGATTCGTAAAGGTCACAATTCTATCCTCTGCACTTGCTGAAGCACTGACATACAAGCTTCCTGAGGATATAACAGAGCCCCTCGGCCACAGGGTAATTGTTCCTCTGGGAAAAAGCACAGCCAAGGGTCTGATCACAGACTGGGCAGAAAAACCGGACTTCAAGACAAAGACAATATCCGACTTTCCGGATTCAGAGCCTGCCCTAACCCCACCTGTTCTCAAGCTGGCGAAGTTCATTTCCGAATACTACTTCACACCTTTGGATCAGGTTCTTCTAACTATGCTCCCAAAAGGCAAAGACCCTATTATCGATGTATCAGCTATTGAGAAAGAAGGTCATTTCCAACTTGACAACGATAGCCCCAAACTTACCAGGAAACAAAATGAGATACTATCTTATCTACATGAAAACGGGACAACATCCCTCAATAATCTCCAGAAGAGCCTCGGGAAATCCATCTCAGCTCAAATCAGGGGGCTGGAGGCACTTGGATTTGTAACCAGGAACAAACGCTTCCCAAAGACAGTGGAAAGGATGGAGAAATTCGTATCAATGCCCCAACCTGTCAGGGACAAGGGTATACAGATCGCCCTTGAGAGGATCAATATCAGGGCGAAAAAACAGATGGCTCTATTTCACAAGCTACTCAATGCAGATGAGATACCGATGAAGGCATTGCTCACCGAGTTCTCCAAGAGCAGTATAGACGCTCTGATTGATCTGGAATTTGCAGAAGTTGAAGATAGACCTGTAAATCATTCCTTCACGGGTATGGTTCTTCAGGAGAAGAAAAGGGAGTTTGAGCTGACAGATGAGCAGGAATCGGCATTGAGGCGTATAGGAGATTCAATAGATGGGGACAAAAAATCAACATTCCTTCTCCATGGCGTAACAGGTAGCGGCAAGACACAGGTTTATATCGAAGCTGCAAAGAAGGTTCTCGCCATGGGCAGGGGGGTTCTCATTCTGGTACCTGAGATCTCACTTACCCCACAACTATTCGGCAGATTTCGCTCGCAACTCGGTGAGGACATTGCCCTGATCCATAGTGCAGTCGCCAAGGGGATCAGAAATGATCAGTGGCATGCACTCAGGGACGGCCGGGTTCGGGTTGCCCTCGGAGCGAGGAGTGCCTTGTTTGCACCTGTACAGAATATCGGATTGATTGTATGTGACGAGGAACACGACGGCAGCTTTAAGCAACACAACCCCCGCCCCTACTACAATGCCCGGGATATGGCTGTTATTCTCGGCGGGTTCTCAGATGCAACAGTTGTTCTCGGCAGTGCAACACCATCTATGGAAAGCTATTTCAACTCCAAAACCGGAAAATATACACTTATCAAGATGAATCGTCGTGTGGGCAACGTTAAACTCCCCAGGGTTCACATAGTAGACATGAAGGAAGAAAGACAGGTTGGGATTAAAGGCAGTTTTTCCCGCGAGCTGCGCAAATATATGGATCGAGCACTTCTGACAGGTCAAAAGGTTATTCTGCTGCTCAATCGCAGGGGATATTCTACTTTTCTCCAGTGCAATTTTTGTGGTCATGTGCCCCATTGCCCGGACTGTTCAACATCTCTCAAATATCACATCACAGACAAAAAACTGCTGTGCCACATCTGCGGCGCAGAGTTTCCTGCTCCAACCACCTGCCCGGAATGCGGCCATGCTATTATTCGCTTCGTTGGAAGGGGTACACAGAAAATTGAGGAAGAGATACGCTCGATATGGAGTGACGTGCCGGTTTTCCGTATGGATCAGGACACTACCCGCAAAAAGGGTGCGATGGTCGATATACTCCAGTCATTCGGAAAGACACGCGGTGCAATACTCATCGGCACACAGATGGTGGCAAAGGGCATAGATTTCCCTGATGTCGCAGTTGTCGGCGTTCTGAATGCAGACATAGGTCTTACGATGCCGGATTTCCGTGCTGAGGAAAGAATATTCCAGCTTCTGACACAGGTGGCTGGACGTGCAGGAAGAAGCCATGTCGCCGGTAATGTAGTTGTGCAGACCTTCAATGCCCATTCCGTGCCGGTGCAGTGTGCAGTGGGTCAGAAATTCATGCCCTTTTACAAAACTGAGCTTGAGAAAAGAAGGGGTTTCTCCTATCCCCCATTCTCAAGACTTATACTCATTGTTGTTTCCTCAGACGATGACATAAAGGCAGAGAACAGATCTGCCATCATAGCTTCGGAGCTTGAGAGGATATTCTACCATACCAAAATGCAGGTAATGGGACCTGTCCGGGCACCACTTGAAAGGGCAAAAACAATGTACAGATACCATATTATAGTAAAGACAGGCTCCATAAGAAAGGCCTTGCCCACAATTGCAAAGCTGATCGATGACGACAAAGACATAAGAATACAGGTCATACCCGACCCTATAGACATGATGTGAGGTCAAGATGAAATGGACATACTTTCTGCCAATAGCAGTTTTTTTCTTTATCGCTTGTGATGACAATCCCCAGGAGGAGATAAAGCCACTTATACCTATGGCAACTGGCAATTACTGGGTAATGGAAGAGATCACCTATGCCGATTTTGGAGACACGCTTCTGCCCACAGAGATAGAGACCCTGCGCATAGAAATACAGGATGACACCCTGATAAACGGTAGACAGTGCTGGAAATATGTCCAATCTGATCTGCCCGAATATATCTTCTATTTCTCCAATCGGGATGACGGCGTTTACGAGGAAGCACGCCTGTTTGACGATGGGGACACAACCATTTTCTTCACGAGCGGCATGATGATATGGAAGCATCCCGTCGATGTCGGCGAGACCTTCGAAGGCTATGACACAGGGATTGAGATAACAGCAAAGGATACAGTCTTCTCAACAGATCTCGGTGACTACAGCTGCACTTTATATGAGTCCTTCACAACCCCATTTGACAGGCACTATTTCTTTTGCCCAGGTGTTGGACATGTGGCTACTGTCACTTACAACTACACGACATTTGAGAGAGAGAAAAAGGTCATAGATATGTTTGTCGCCGATTGATAGACTTGACGATTTTCTGAAATGGCGTAAATTTAGGATTTACCCTAAAACACGAAGGGAAAATATGAGATTTATAGCCATTCTGATTCTGATAATTCCAATATTTGCTGATTTTGACGGTCTAGGAGAACCGGACAGCATACTAAAAACACCATCCATCGATACTCAAATTGATTCTGTGATTGCAGCATCCCTTGAATATCTGAATATCAAACCCTATGAGCTGGGCTTTGAAAAGAAATACGGAGGTCTGGACAGCTTCAGACTTTCCGTAGTCGATTCAATGATGGATGCTCCATTATATACTGCAAAATATTCCGATTCACTGGCGGAGATGGTCTCTCGCTACTCCGGAAGATTCGCACCTGTTATTGCTGAATTTGCCCATACACTTGAGGATTCAGTCAAGCTCTCACTTAATCCGATAATGGACGTGGGAGCCTATAAAGAAGAGCTTATGCTCAAGGGACTGCCCGAGGACATGGCAGGAGCAATCTCTTACTATATCGGATGTGCCGAAGAGGCAAAGAGACTCAGTTATCCTGTCTTTGATTCCATCGATTCGCTGACACGTCTTGAGATAGTAAGAGATGCAGCCGAACTCTGGCTGGGACAGGATGAAGACCCCGACTCATCAGCCCTTGAATACCTCATCTATAAATACAAGCCCGAATATGTGGATTCAATAGATGAGAACAACACAAAGAGCCTCCTCGGCGAGATGGATATGCTCAACTATGACAGCCTCTATTCAGCCTTTGTGATTTACAGCATGGGGCTGGACACATTGACAGCCTGGCTCAGGGATTCTTCTTGGTATGATGTTCACAGAGCCGATTCCACAGACTCCACTGAGAAGACAGACATAAGACCCGTCCCCTATTTTGAAGGCGATATTGACGTTCCGGGAATCGACGGCAAAGCCTATGCAACTCTTCAGACAGATATCGGCACTGTGATAATCGGAGACTCTCGGACCAATAAATACTATGCAGACTTCCCAATGATCATCGACCTTGGTGGAAATGACGAATATCGCAATCGTGGAGCCTTTGCACTTGGTTATTTCGGCGATATGATCTCATCGATATTCGACCTTGGAGGTAATGACTTATATCTAACTGAGGAATGGTTTTTCTCGCAGGCAAGTGCAGTTATGGGTTTCTCTTCCATCCTCGATGCAGGTGGAGATGATATATATCGTTCGGGTGGCTATTCCCAGGCCTCGGCAATATGTGGACTTGCCATACTATCCGACCTCGGAGGTGACGACATCATGCGAGCAGGGGAGCATTCGCAGGCGGCGGCCACATTTGGCATGGCCATCCTCTATTCCGGAGGGCAGGACGACGAAAGAAAATCCGCTAACTATGGCTCAGACGATGACTACAGGGCATATAGATATGCACAGGGTTTTGGCTCTGTAAAGGCAGTGGGGCTTCTCCACGACACACACGGGGATGACAGCTACTATGCAGGCGGACAGTATCTCCACGAACCGCTTCATCCCCAGCTCCATCAGTCGATGTCACAGGGCTTTGGATTTGGATGGCGGGGAGCTGCCTCAGGCGGTATTGGTGCACTTATTGACGAGAGGGGCAACGATAATTACTGGACGCAGATATATGGTCAGGGTTCTTCATATTGGTATGCCTTTGGCCTTCTTTATGACGTAACAGGCCATGATACCTATCAGATGGGGCATTATGGACAGGGAGCAGGCATACACCTGTCAGTCGGCTCCCTTGTTGACAGACGTGGCGAGGACGCATATTATGGTCGCAGAGGCCCTTCACAGGGCTGTGCCCATGACTGGGCTGTCGGCTATATGTTCGACGGAGGAGGCCCGGACTATTACAGCGCAGACGGCATAGCCTGGGGTCAGGGTCATGCCAACGGTATTGGAATATTCATCGACAGAAGCGGCCCCGATGTCTATGGCGGGAAATCCTCCGGTCATGTTCAGGGAACGGCCTCGGCTGCAAGGGGTTATGGGGGTCTTGGTCTATTCTATGACCTCGGTGGAGATGACCGATATATCAGGGATCAGGGCAAGAATGACAGGACTTGGATTAAGGGGATATGGGGCATCGGTGTGGATGCTGCCCTCAACGAAGAAGGTGACATGTGAGAAAGCTGATTTTTATACTCTTGATATTTGCTACAGTGCTCCTTGCTGAGAATGGGGATTCCCTTACAGCGGAGCAGGATTCAATCAAGTCTGTTATGGACACATTGAAAATCGAGGATGTCTATGAGTACGCTGCCAAATGGGAAGTAGGCAATGCAAGAAACACAGTACGTATGGCGCGCAAGGAGCTTATTGAGAGAGGCGAAGAGGCCCTTGACTATATTTTCTTCGAGAAATACGGCTATCCATCGGGGCTTGAGGAAAGGGCGAACAAAGAGGTAATAAAAGAACTTCTTGATATTTCTGAATGGCGAATATATGACTGTCTCGGTGACAATCCAAGGGGCTATCTTGCATCCAGTGCTACATATATCGGAGATTTTCAGCTCGAGGACGGCTATGATTCACTCATCGCCATGATGTCCGACACAACAGAGGACAGGCGCAAGATAAAAAGGGTGACAATCCGCGCCCTCGGCAAATATGGCGACCCGGATGCCGCACTTCACATGCACTCTTCACTCAAAGATACTGTAGAATATACAAGAATTACAACTGTTGATGCGCTGGGCTCCCTTGCAAATCCAACCTCCATCGACCCAATGCTCGATGCGCTTTCGGACTCCATGTTCACGATAAGGCAGGCAATCAATCTCTCCTTCCCGAAATTCGGCGAAGATGGTCTTGATAAGATCGAGGAAAGGGCGAAACAATCCAATACCAACGAGCTTATAGAATATATCAGACTGGCAGGAAGATTCACAGCAGACGAAGTAAAAAAGGATGCTGCAAAATTTCTGAAAGGGTACACAGATCATCAAGACCCTCGTGTTAGGGGCTGGGCCTTGATGGGACTTAAGAAGCTCGACAAGAAGAGATTCGACAAAATAGTGGACAGGATGGACGACGAGAACAACCCATTCGTAATGTGGGTAATCGAAGAATAGGATAAATATGCTCAGCATGCTGGAATTTGCAAAGGAAATGGCCAAGGGTGCAGGTGAGATACTGCGCGAAGGCTATCATAAAGACATAAAGATAAATGCCAAGGCAAATCGGGAACTTGTCACGGAAATCGACTTTCAAGTCGAAGACTTCCTTAGAAAGGCAATAGCCGAAAGATTCCCGGAACATTTCATTCTTGCCGAAGAAGAGGGTGGCAGTATTTCCGAAGAAGGCTTTACCTGGGTAATCGATCCACTGGACGGCACAAATAACTATGCCCATCGCTTCCCCTTCTTCTGTGTTTCCATAGGGCTGCTTGAGAGGGGAAAGCCTGTTCTCGGCGTTGTCTATGAACCCCTCAGGGACGAGATGTTCGCCTCCGACGGCGGTCTTTCCTTCTTGAATGGCAGGCAGATAAAGGTCGAAAACCGCAAGGACATAGACGATTCTATCTTTGCAACCGGCTTTCCATATAATATCCGGGATGGGAAAAAGGACAATCTCGCCAATTTCACCAAATTCTGCACCCACTCAAGGGGCATCAGAAGGGCTGGAAGCGCAGCAATTGACCTGTGCTATGTTGCAGCAGGCAGGCTCGACGGCTACTGGGAAAACACCCTCAAACCCTGGGACATAGCAGCGGGTTATGTCATCGTAAAGGGAGCGGGCGGTATCTGCACAGACTACCAAGGCAATGACTGGCAGCCCGGACAGGATCAGATAGTCGCAGGAAACCCGGAACTTCACAAGAATATGCTCGATTTACTAAATACCCCTCTGGAGGAAAGATGAACAGAGACATTGAAATAAAATGGCAGGACTACTGGAAACAGATTGGCCTGTACGATACACCTGATAACCCAAAGGATAAATTCTATCTCCTTGAGATGTTTGCATATCCTTCCGGCGATCTGCATATAGGACATTTCCGCAACTATTCCATAGGCGACGCTGTCTGGCGTAAGCTGCGCATGGACGGCAAGGATATTCTCCATCCATTTGGCTGGGATGCCTTTGGTCTGCCTGCAGAGCAGGCTGCAATCAAACACGGCAAAAGCCCGGAGGACTGGACTCTGGGCAATATAGCCAAATCCCGCTCCACGCTCGAGGATATGGCCATCAGCTACGACTGGAAAAGGGAGGTAACAACATGCCTGCCCGACTACTACAAATGGACACAATGGGTATTCCTCAAGCTATACGAAAAGGGACTGGCATACAGGGACGAGGCAGTTGTAAACTGGTGTCCCGATTGTAAGACCGTACTCGCCAATGAGCAGATCGAAGGCGGAGGCTGCTGGCGTTGCCATTCCGAGGTCGAGAAAAAGAAGCTGACACAGTGGTTCATAAAGATCACAGACTATGCACAGCGGCTGATAGACGACCTTGACGTCCTTGAGGATACATGGCCTTCGAATATCATCACCATGCAGAAGAACTGGATAGGCAGATCAGAGGGCGCAGAGCTTCTCTTCCCCCTGCTGGATGAGAACGGCAATAAAACTGACTATATCTTCCCTGTCTTCACAACAAGGCCGGACACTGTCTATGGTGTTACATTCATGACCATTGCACCTGAGCACAAGCTGCTCGAGGAGATTCTTCCCATGTGCCCTAACCGCTCCGAGATCGAGAAATACATGGAAAAGGCACAGAAGAAGAGCGAGATGGAGAGGATGTTCACAGACAGAGAGGCGGACGGCGTCTTCACTGGGCTTTACATAGAGAATCCCTTCAATGGCGAGAGGGCGCAGCTATGGGTGGGCGACTATGTTCTGGCCTCATATGGCACAGGTATAGTCATGGCAGTCCCTGCCCACGACGAGAGGGATTTCCGCTTTGCAAGGAAATACGATATACCGATAAAGGTCGTCATTCAACCCGAAGGCGAAGAGCTTGTCCCGGAAAATATGAAGGATGCCTACACAGAGCCGGGAATAATGACAAATTCCGCCCATTTCGACGGCACACCATCGGTTGAAGGCATTGCCAAGGTCGCTGAATATGCAAATGACAAGGGCATTGGAAAGTCAACTGTGACGTACAGGCTCAGGGATTGGCTGGTCTCAAGGCAAAGGTACTGGGGCGCACCAATACCCATGATACATTGCGATAAATGCGGCATTGTACCTGTGCCTGAAGAGGATCTGCCAGTCAGGCTGCCTGAGGCGGACAAGGTCGATTTCATTCCCAAGGGTCGCTCGCCCCTTGAGGATGTACCGGGATTCATCAACACCACCTGCCCCAAATGCGGCAGCCCTGCAAAGAGAGATGCCGACACAATGGACACCTTTGTCTGCTCAAGCTGGTATATGCTCCGCTACCCAGATGCCAGAAATGAGAAGCAATTTGCCTCCAAAGAAGCACTGGAAAAATGGATGCCCGTTGATCTATACATAGGCGGTGCAGAGCACGCAAATGGGCATCTCATCTATTTCCGTTTCATAACCAAGGTTCTCCACGATATGGGCTATGTCCCCTTCAATGAGCCTGCAAAGAGGCTGTTCAATCACGGCATGGTTCTGGACGAACACGGCGATGTTATGTCCAAGTCCAAGGGCAATGTCATATCCCCTGCCGATCTGATGAAGGACATAGGCATAGATGCAGCACGGGTTGCACTCTTTTTCTTCGCACCTTCGGACAAGGAGATACTCTGGTCACAGAAGAGCGTCAAAGGCTCAACCCGCTTCCTCGACAAGGTCTGGAATATCTTTGCTGAGGGCAAAATCTCAAGGGATGCAACGCTTTCCAATGTCGAGAATCTCGCTAAATTCGACAAGGAGATACTCAAAAAGCTGCATCAGGCACTGGAGAAATATCATCAGGACTTTGACAGGCTTCAGTTCAATACCTGCATTGCGCAGATGATGGAGATTATTGGCGACCTTTCCAAGGAAAAGATTGAGAAAAGCGCCATAGGCCACGAAATTGCCGACATCTTCAACAGAATGCTCGCACCCTTCGCACCGCATATCGCTGAGGAGATAAATCAGCGTCTGGGCTATGATGGGTCTGTCTTTCTCCGCCCCTTCCCTGTTTTTAATCCAGAGCTGGCAAGGGAAGACACCGTTACATACGCCGTTCAGGTCATGGGCAAGCTCAGAGGAACAATTGAGGCTCCGAAGGGAGCGGACAAAGACTCTGTAATAGAGATGGCCAAAGCAGAGGAATCTGTGTCAAGGCATATCGAAGGCAAGAACATTGTCAAGACCATCTTTGTGCAGGACAGGATAGTGAACTTCATAGCCAAATAAGCTGTATTGCAAGATAAAAAAGAAAGGGGGCATTGCCCCCTTTCGTATATGATATTACTTAATAATTTACATTATGTAATTTACTCTATTTGTATTTATATATATACTTAAGCAATCTCTCTCAATCTCTTTGAAGTATACTCCGCTGCCTCTGTTCCTGCAAAGTCCCTGCGAATCTTCTGCAGATACATGGTCAGCTTTGCTTTGTCGGGGATATGCCTGTCTGTCAGCTCCACCAGCCTTTCGAGGAAATATAGCCTCTGTGCGCCTTCAGCTATCAGAACGCCTTTCTGAAACCAGCGTAGGGAATCTGCATATCGTTTCTCCTGAATAAAAAGGTCTCCGAGTATCTGGGGTATATCAGGGGAACGATCCTGTATGAACCTGTTTCGAGCCTCCTGTTCAGCTTCTTCAAAACGTCCCTGTATAACCATAGACGACAAAATGGAATAGTCCTCCCGTCTTGTCCCCTCAATATTGCGGGGATTCCAAAGGTCATAAGCGGAATCGACGGCCTTGTACCTCACAAAGGAAACAACCGCAGCAGCAAAGATATAGAACAGCGTCATGATCACAAAGGCCTTCAGAGGATGCCAGCCCCGAACCAGCGCAGCCCATATTGCTAAACCCATATAAAGGGGATAGAAGGCAGCGATGACAATATAGAAAAAAGCATCGATACTCTTCGAGGTCTTGTCCGCACTCTCAAGGTTTTCCTTGATTCTCTTTTTGCCGGGGTTTATCTTCATGATAAAATATTACATCATGGAGGCATATATGGTCAAGGTAAAATTCCACGGACATGCAGCAATCGAGATAAAAGGTACAGGCGAGGATATACTGATTGATCCCTTTATAACAGGCAATCCGCAGGCCACAGTCAAGGCAGAGGAGCTTGAGCCAACCATGATACTCGTCAGTCACGGCCATGGTGATCATCTCGGCGACGCTGTTTCCATATCTAAAAGAACAGGTGCGACAGTACACACCAATTTTGAGATAGCCAACTATATCGGCAAAAAGGGCGGAAATGCACACCCAATGCACATAGGCGGCGGCATGAACTTCTCCTGGGGAAGGGTGCAACTTACCAATGCACTGCACGGCTCAACAATAGATGAAGACGGCGAATCAATCCCAGCGGGCAATCCAGTGGGCTTTATCGTCAATATTGACGGCAAAACTATTTACTTTGCAGGCGACACAGGCCTTTTCGGCGATATGGAACTTCTCGGCAAGAGATTCGACATTGACCTTGCCATTCTCCCGATAGGCGATAATTTCACAATGGGCATAGACGACGCTGCCTATGCGGCTGACCTCTTAAAGGCAAAGAAGGTATTGCCCATTCACTACAATACCTTCCCAGTCATAGAGCAGGATCCAGAGGAATTTGCAGAGAAGGTCGGCGAAAGGGCTGTCATACTCAAACCAGGCGAAGAGATGGAGATATGATAAAAAAGCACACAATGATAGTCGGAGGCAGGGAGCCTTCATCGGAAAAGGAGATCACAGTAATCTATCCCTTTGACGGAAGGAAGGTACACAAAGTCGCTGCAGCAGGCTGGGTTGAGGTTGACATGGCTCTCCGCTCTGCTGAAAAGGCATTCCACGAGACACGCAGGCTCTCAAGACGCAACAGGACTGACATACTCGAGAGGCTGGCAGTAGAAATAGAAAAGAATGCAGATCTCTTCTCTCAGACAATAGTCCTTGAGACAGGCAAGACCATCAAAGAGGCAAGGATAGAGGTCAAGCGCAGCCTCGAGACAATCAGACTCTCAATCGTCGAAGCATCAAAGGCACACGGCGGAATACTGCCTATGGATGCATCTCCCAATGGTGGCGACAAATGGGGCATCTATGAGAGATTCCCTGTTGGCACTGCTGCGTTTATAACACCCTTCAACTTCCCCCTGAACCTCGCCATGCACAAGATTGCACCGGCCATTGCTGTGGGATGTCCTTTCATTCTCAAACCCGCCTCAAAGACCCCTTTGACAGGTATTTTACTCGGCAGGGCTGTTCTGGAGGCTGGATATCCGGAGGGGGCTGTCAGCGTATTGCCGGGCAGTGGTTCGGATATTGGCGAAAAGCTGGTCTCGGATCCGAGGGTGAAGGCTGTCAGCTTCACAGGCAGCCCTGATGTCGGCAGACGCATTCACAATATGTCAGGACCAAAGCCCATAGCTCTGGAGCTGGGTTCCAACTCGGCTGTTGTGATCAACAATGACATCACAGAAAAGATGCTGGTAACAGCTGTTGAACGGACTGTAAAGGGCGCATTCGCTCTGGCGGGACAGGTCTGTATTTCAGTGCAGAGGGTATATATTCACGAAGATATTTTTGAGAAAGCGATTGAGATGATGATCGCAAAAACAGAGGCTCTCGATGTCGGCGATCCGATGGAGGAGAAAACGGATATAGGTCCAGTATTGAACCCTGAAAAGGCAAAGGACATTTTGAGACTCATTGACAACTCAGGCGGAAAGATCATCATAGGCGGCGAGTATAGAAAGCTGAATGACTACCCCACTACCCTCTTCCCTGCTCTGATTAAAGATGTTCCCGAAGACTCGGAGCTGATACAGAACGAAATTTTTGGACCTGCCCTCGCGATCAACAGCTACACTGAAATGGACGAGGTTTTAGATAAGGTCGAAAACACTAATTTTGGCCTTCAGACCGGAATTTTTACCAAAGACATTGATATTGCTCGCAAGACTTTCGAAAGACTTACAGTAGGCGGTGTGATTGTCAACGATGTGCCAACATACAGAGCAGATCTGATGCCCTATGGAGGCCAGAAGAACAGCGGTCTTCTGCGTGAAGGTCCGGAATTTGCAATCGAACACCTTACATATATCAAGGCAATGGTTGTTAACAAAGGAGAAAACTGATGCCATTTCTTGTCCTTGGATTACTGATAATAATAATATCAACCGTGCTCAGGCTTGCTTTCAAGGTGGCCGGTTGCATGCTCAAGATTGCCTTTGTAATAGGCATAGGAATACTACTACTCGGAATCGGTGTAATGATTCTCGGGCCGGTATAGAAAGGAATATCCATGAAGAAAGTATTTATACTCACAATACTTGCACTTAGTCTTACCGCAGGGGATCTGTGGAGCGGCAATGTATCGCTCGGTTCATATCTCAATAAGGGTAATGTCGATAAATTCGATCTCAAGTTCAGCTCCGGTGTATCGAGAAAGGACAGCACGTGGGAGACATCCCTGTATGCCAAGGCCGAATACGGCGAATCCGAAGGAATAAAGAACAATCAGGCACTTGAAGCAGGCATAAAGGCCGACTACAAGCCCTTTGCCACAATCTCACCCTTTGTACTTGCAACCGCATATAACAACGAATTCAAGGACATTGACCTCAGATTAAGTGGCTATCTTGGAGCTAAATATACATTCTACGCAACGGACAGAAGTGATCTGAGTATATCAGCTGCCTTCCGTTTCGACTGGGAAGACTATGTATCGAACACGGAAAGCGCAGAGAAGTACAGAATCTCCATAAGGCCGAAATTCAGCCACAAGCTCTGGGAAACAACAACATTGGAACATGTGACATTTCTTGTTCTGGACACAGGGGACTTCGAAGGATATCTTGTAGATTCCAAGACATCCATAAAAAATAGCCTTACAGACAGACTGGCCCTTAAGATACTATATGAACTCGACTACGACAACGATCCTCCAACTCCTGAGATAGAAAAAGCAGATCACGGACTCTCCATCGTCCTTGAGCTAAGCCTTTGATTAACAGAATTTTAACAATTTTTTGATTCTTATTGAGCATATCCTGATTTATTTCAGGTATAGCAGGATAAATATCAGTGGCTTTGCGATAAGTTAACGTTTACATCTCAAACTAAAAGGATGTAGATAATTTGGCTCAAAGAATAATTGGTTCGATAGCAGCCCTTTCGATAATCATACTCATCGCCATAACAATTATGCTCCTTGGCAATGCGCTGCCTTTTTTTGGGAACTACAGCATAGCCGATTTTCTCACAGGTACCCACTGGCATCCTGACGAGGATATCTATGGCCTTATTCCGCTTCTTTCCGGTACTTTGCTTGTAACAGGCATAGCCATGCTCTTTGCCCTTCCACTGGGTATAGCTACAGCAGTTTATCTTTTCGGTATTGCCCCCTTCTCAGTCAGAGAAACAATCAAGCCAATAATGGAAATCTTGGGCAGCATCCCGTCGGTAGTCTATGGACTTTTCGGTCTTACAATACTCGCTCCCTTTGCCCAGAGCATTTTGTCACTGACTGTAGGGCAATGCGCTCTTGTGGCAGGAATCACCCTTGGAATTATGAGCATACCTATAACCATAAGTATAACAGAGGATGCACTTTCTGCTGTGCCAAAAGAACTATCTGAGGCTGCGCTTGCCCTTGGCTCCACAAAGTGGGAAACTCTCACGAGGGTAGTCTTACCAGCTGCCAAGAGGGGAATAACGAGTGCAGTCCTCCTGACCTTCGGCAGGGCAATCGGAGAGACCATGGTTGTACTTATGTTGGCAGGTGGGGCGGCAAGAATAACCCTGAACCCAACATCGCCAGTAAGACCCATGACAGCTACAATAGCGGCAGAGATGGGCGAAACACCGGCGGGAAGCACACATTTCCATGCCCTTTTTGCTGTGGGGGCAGTTCTTTTCATCATTACCTTTGCGATAAACTATTATGCGAATAAATACTCCGAGAGGCAGCGATGAGCACAAGACTGAGAAAACAGATCATAGCCTTTTGGTTACTTCGTATTGCCGCCTTTTCCATAGTAGCGATTGTTGGACTAGTCCTCTTTTTCATTATCAAGAGGGGACTGCCTGTTCTCTCATGGGAGTTCATATCCCAGCCTCCGAAGAAGTTCATGACCGAGGGGGGGATTTTCCCGGCAATATACGGAACCTTTTTCCTCGGTATTGGTGCAATGCTCTTTTCTATGCCCATAGGAATACTCACGGCAATCTATCTCTCGGAGTTTTCATCTGGGAGCAGATTGACCGAGGCTGTGAAGACGGGTACAAATACCCTTGCCGGACTGCCTTCAATAGTCTACGGCCTCTTTGGCTTTGCCTTCTTCTCAAAGGTGCTTGGCTTTGGTGTATCGGTATTATCCGGTGCATTGACACTTGGAATAATGTCGTTACCAATTATAATAAGCACTTCTGAGGAAGCTCTGCGAAGTGTCCCCAGATCCTTCAGGGAAGCCTCATTGTCCCTCGGGGCAACAAAATGGCGAACAACCATGCGGGTTGTTCTGCCTAATGCATTCAGCGGGATCATAACAGGAGCTATACTTGCCATGGGCAGAGCTGTGGGCGAAACTGCTCCAATAATCTTCACAGCAGCTACATTCTACACACGTAAACTGCCCAAAAGTCCTATGGACGAGGTTATGGCCCTCCCCTTTCATATATACGGTCTTGTCACTGAGGGAATTTTCCCAGATAAGCAAAGACCAATAGCCTTTGGGAGTGCCCTTGTACTGCTTTTGATCGTCTTGCTTCTAAGCAGCACCGGTATATATTTAAGATACAGCAGCAGAAAAAGGAGAAAATGGTAGACCAGGGCGTTGTAGAGGTTAAGGACTTTTCCTTCCACTACGGTGAGAAACAGGCACTTTTCGATGTTGACATCCATTTTCCGGAAGGTCAGATAACCGCTATCATGGGACCATCCGGCTGTGGTAAATCAACCCTTCTCAGAAGCATAAACCGTATGAATGACATGATTCCCGGGATAAAAACCCGCGGTAGAATTCTTTTCGACGGCGAAGATATCTATGGGCGTAAGGTTGATGTCTTTACAATTCGCAGGAGAATCGGCATGGTTTTCCAGAGGCCAAACCCATTTCCTATGAGCATATTTGAGAATGTTGCATATGGTCTGAAGATACACAGCATCGCCAAGGGCAGAGAGCTTGAAGATCGAGTTGAAAAGGCACTCAAGGCAGTAAATCTCTGGGATGAGGTCTCGGACAGACTGCGTAGCTCTGCCTTCGATCTATCTGGTGGACAGCAGCAGCGTCTTTGCATGGCGAGGGCTCTTGCCATTGAGCCGGAAGTAATACTTCTTGACGAACCAACCAGTGCATTAGATCCAATCTCCGCTTCGAAGATAGAGGAGCAGTTACAGGAGTTTGTAGGAAAATATACTGTGATCATTGTAACTCACAATGTGGCTCAGGCTGCCCGTGTTTCTGAATATGCTGTATTTATGATGCTTGGAAGGGTTGCAGAGTTCGGGAAGACCAGAGAGCTTTTCACAAACCCCAGAGAAGAAGAGACAGAGAGATATTTAACCGGAAAATTCGGATAACGGAGAAGATAATGCTCATAAAAGAGATGGAAGAACTGGAAAAACTATTTGCCGAACAGTGCTCACTTGTTGAAAAGATGGTTGAAAAGGCTGTAACTTCACTATTGGACAGAGACGAGGATATAGCCTGTGAGGTGATTGAGTTCGACGAGCAACGATGCAATGCTCTCGAGAAAGAGATCGAAAAAAAGGCAACTGATATTATTGCCCTCTATTCACCCCGGGCTGGCGAGATGAGGAAACTTGTTTCCATAATGAAGGCCAACAGAGACCTCGAGAGAATGGGCGATCAGGCTGAAAACATTGCACATAGCGCACTCTATCTAATCCCGAGGATTCAGGTAAAACCGCTCATCGACATCCCGCGAATGGCAGAAATAGTAAGGCAGATGATCAGCCTCTGCCTTGATGCATTTCTGCAGGAAAACATAAAAAAAGCCGAGAGAGCACTGGAAATAGAAGAAAGTGTAGACCAGTTCAATCTTCAAATCATTCGAGAGCTGATAACATATATGGCAGGTGATCCAAAGACAATTGAAAGGGCAATGAAACTGATTTTCATAACCCGAAACTTAGAAAGAATAGGCGACCTTTCGACAAATCTTGCGGAGGAGGTTGTCTACTATATTACAGGTTCGGATATCAGACATCAAGATTGGGGGGAAGGCAATGAAGAGAATAGCAATAGTTGAGGACGAGACAGATCTCAGAGAACTCCTGAGACTTCATGTCGAAAGGGATGGCTATGAGGCATTGGAATTCAGCTCAGGTGACGAGTTTCTAAGATTTCTCGATGCGGGGGTTGTTGACCTGGTACTGCTGGATATAATGCTACCCGGCACAGATGGCCTGAAGATATGCCAGACAGTCCGTCAGGATGAGAGATTGAAGGATATCCCTATCATAATGGTTACAGCCAAGGGCACAGAGGTCGACGTGGTTGTGGGTCTGGAACTTGGCGCAGATGACTACATCACAAAGCCATTTTCTCCGAGGGAAGTCATGGCAAGGATCAAGTCCCTCTTCAGAAGACTCGACAGACATGAATCCGGCAATGTCCTTAGACTTGGTGATCTGGAGATCTTCCCGGACAAGGTCTTAGTCAAGGTAAGCGGCGAAGAGGTTGAACTGACAACAACAGAATTCAAGATTCTGGAAGCCCTTATGCGCAAGAAAGGTCGTGTTTTCACAAGAAGCCAGATTCTTGATCTCCTTGGTGATGACAGACAGTTTGTTCTCGACAGAACTGTTGATGTACATATCCTCAACATAAGGAGAAAACTCGGAGAATACGGCAAAATTATTCAGACCATAAGGGGAATCGGATACAAGATTGTAGAGGATAAGAGCCTCGAAAACTGAAGATTTGAGGTACATGAAAAAGAAGAGTCTCTTTCTGCGACTGTTACTATTTACAGTTTCCGTAATAGTAGTAATATTTTTTACATCAATGCCCGTTCTTGAAAGTCTGCGTTCAAAGGATAGTATCTCCGCACATGAGACCGCAGCTTTTTTGATTGAGAACTCAAGTATACTGCCCTTTGATCTATTGAAGGAACTCAGCATCAAAACCGGCACGCAGCTCTATATTGTGGATACTGACGGTATACTGCTCTTCTCCTCAGACTCAAAATCACCTGCTCAGGTTCAACATACCAATGGTGATCTCATCAGCACCAGGATCGGCAGATATATACTCTACAGTTCGAAAGCAGCCTCCCAAAGCAAAAGGTTCTTCGTAATCTTTAATCTTCTTTACGGCATCCTCATAGCAGTTCTACTTTTCTTCCTTACACGTATCCTCAGATGGCGACTGGATAAAATCACCGATCATATCTGGAGTATAGCAAAAGGGGAGTTTGAATCCCATCTCGAGGTCTCGCAGCTCAGCGAGTTCTCTGATCTGGAAAGGGCAGTTAACGGTCTGAGCGGAACACTGGGGCATGAACTGGAGAGACTTAGGCAACTTTCAAAAGAGCATATGAATATATTCGATGGATTGATAGATGGTGTGCTGGTTCTTGATGAAGAAAGCCACATATATATGCTCAACCGCTCTGCACAGGACTATCTTGGTCTGAAAAGAGAGAGAGTCCTTGGAAAGAATATACTGGCTGTTCTCCTGATTGGTGAGCTGAGACATCTGATAGAAAGCAATAATCAACTCTCAACGGAGTACAACTATCACGACAGAGTTTTCACTGCAGAGAAGCTGCACTTAGAAGGACAAACTGTTTTCGTCATAAGAGATGTCACGGAGCAGAATGAGATAAAACGCTCGAAAACAGACTTTGTTTCCAATGTCAGCCATGAGTTAAGAACGCCCCTTACACTGATCAAGGGCTTTGCAGAAACACTTGAAGTAGAAGATCTTTCCGATGAGCAGAAAAGATATGTTAATACTATTATCAGACACTCAAACAGGGTGATTGCTATTGTAAAAGATCTTCTCACCCTGTCTCGCCTTGAGCAGGAAAGCCATATTGAGTTCGATCAGGTTGATGTATGCAATATGATCGACGAGATATTGAATATCTATGGTTTCAAAGCGCAGGAAAAGCAGGTCGATCTCAGATTCAAAGAATGCAGCAACCAATACGTGAAGGGCGACAGAAACCTGCTTGAAATAGTGCTCTCAAACCTCGTAGACAATGGCATTAAGTACAATGAAGAAGGCGGTTATGTAGAAATATGGCCATATGAGAAGGATGGAGAGATGCTCATTGATGTCAGGGACAATGGTATTGGTATTCCAAAACAGGATAAGACACGGGTATTTGAGAGATTTTACACAGTAGATAAGGTGCGATCACGCAAGGTTGGAGGTACCGGTCTCGGACTTGCAATCTCAAAACATATTGTCCTCCTGCATGGAGGCAAGATCACGATACATCCGAACCTCGAGGGAGGGACGCTTTTCAGGATACACTTACCAGTCAGCTAATCGAAACTTAACATCCAACATATACTTCTTTAATCTGAAAAAACGATTTTCGCGGCAAAACTCAACCTCTGGAGGACGATGAGAAAAGTAATTCTTCTTATTGCCATTTGGACAACAGCCTTTGCAGCCGATGGACAGATCGTTGTCAAGGGTTCGACAACTTTACTGCCGATAGCACAAGCCTGCGCCGAAATTTTCATGGATCAAAACAACGATGCAGACATCACCGTTATGGGTGGCGGCTCAGGTGTAGGACTGGCTTCCTTGCTTGATGGCATTACAGACATTGCAAATACCTCAAGGTCGGCTAAGGACGAAGAGCAAAGGATGGCTGATGAAAAGGGTATCGTCCTGCATGAGACTATAGTCGCTCTGGACGGAATTGCAATCATCACAAATAAAAGTGTTGGTATCGATAATATCACAGTCGAACAGTTACGGGGGATATTCAGTGGTTCGATCACCAACTGGAAAGAGATTGGCGGACCTGATCAGCAGATCGTCGTCTTCAGCAGAGATGTGTCATCGGGTACATTTGAGGTCTTCAAAGAGAAGATTCTTGATGGGCATACAGTCTCCGATATGGCTTTGAAGGTGGCCTCCAATCAGGCAGCTCTGACATCTGTCACCGATACACCCAACTCCATAGGCTATATTGGTTTAGGCTATCTGAACAACAGAGTCAAAGCCCCAAAGATAAACGGTATTGAACCCACAAAGGCAAATGCAGCCGTTGGAAAATTTCCGATTGTCAGACCCCTGTATATGTACACTAATGGCGCTCCCACAGGACTTGCAGCATCATATATAAAATTCATTCTCTCGGACGAAGGGCAGATGCTCGTGGATGAACTGGGATATGTACCTGTGAACTAATCACATTGATCATAGTGAAAAAAGGCGGCCGTCTGGTCGCCTTTTTTATTCTCATCAGATAAGGGTGCTCTATTCTGTTGATTTTAACCGATTTTGTGTTAAATTATCTGCAATACCAACAGGAGGCATAGATGAAAAAAGCCCTTATATTTTTTGCAATATTTCTTGTTTTTACGTCCTGCAATAGAAGAGTCACAGACAATGACAACGACGATAACCGCGCCCCGGTAATCTCTTCGGTTTATCCTTCAACGGCTGAGAGGGGAACAACAATAACAGTTCACTGCTCTGCTGCAGACCCGGACAGCGATTCTCTCTCATATCTTTGGACAGCAGAATCAGGTGGATTTGATGGCTCCTTTACATCCCAATCTGTTGACTGGAATGCTCCGATGACAGCTGGAACCTATACTCTCACTGTTTATGTATCAGACGGTGAGCTTTCCGATACTGCTTACAACGACATAACTGTGACGGGATCTACCTTGCCGACCTCCTATGTCTCAGGCTATGTCAGAGCAGGCTCAGCATTGATGTCAACCATGACTCTCGCAGGTGTTGAGGTCTGTATTGACTCCAGCTGCATGACAACAAACACCACCGGCTTCTTCGGCTTCTCCAATGTCGAATATGGCAGCCATATCCTATCGGCAGTGAAAGAAGGTTATATTTCATACAGCGAAACACTGGTTGTCGATGCTCCATCCGAGGTTATCTACATTAGCCTTAATCCCATAGGTTCATTCTGTGACTTCGACATTGAGCCGACAGCACTTGACTTTGAGACAATGACAGACTCTATGGCCTTCGATTTATACAATAATGCCGAGAGCCCTTTGCATTGGTCAATCGGCTTCGAGGATGCCTGGATTATACTTCCGGTTGACACAGGGTCTACAGCACCATCAGAAACTACCTCGATAACTGTACTTGTAGATAGGGAAGATATGGAAGAGGGAGAATATTCCGGTCTTCTTACCATTTCTGCGGATGCCTGTTCAACCCGATATCTCACAGTCACAATGGAGGTTATAGACGGCGATTCACCTGTCCTCTATGTACAACCGTCCTCAATTGAGCTCAGTCCGCTCGAGGGGGATGCCTTCATAATTGTTCAGAACATAGGAACCGGCTATTTCTCATGGACTGCCGAAGGTACCGAGGACTGGATGGGTGTCAGTCCGGCAATAGATATTGTTTCCACAGAGAGGGATAGCATCACCCTTCTTATAGATAGAACCGGGCTGAGCTCCGGGACATATAATGGCGAAGTGATCATTAATACCTCAACTGCAGGCTCAGATACGGTAGCTGTTTCTATGGAGGTAGTCAGCTCAGGTAATTTCTCCATCGCTCCCGACACTCTCAACTTTGGAATTGACTCGGAGTCAGAGAATATGACATTGACAAATAATACAGGTTCAGATGTGTCATGGGTATCGATGGCAAGTGAGGATTGGATATCCACCCCATCCGGCAGTGTATCTTCAATGAGTGCAGATATTGTTGGTGTGGAGATAGACAGGGATGGGTTATCTACAGGTAGCAATATAGGTTATCTTTTCATTTCCTCACCAACAGCAGGCACCGATACAATAGTAGTGATAGCTGAAAATATTGTCAGCGAGTATTTTTCAATTTATCCAGATACACTTGACTTCGGCAATACAGAGACATCCCTTGTTCTGAATCTACACAATATGACAACAGATGTGCACAATTGGTTTATTACAAGCACAGGGGACTGGTTCGATATATCCGAAACAGCTGGAACATTGACTGAGATGGATGGTCTTGCCATTGATGTGACAATTGACAGGGAGGCCCTCTCCTATGGCATATATGAAGGCTTTATCCATGTTGATGTACCTGGTTTGGCAAGCGATACAATATACGTTTCCGCCCTCAAAAGCGGCGCAACCGGCGAGATTTTTGCAGTCTATCCCGACACTATGGACTTTGGCGACTCGCTGTCAGTCAAACTCCTCTATCTTGAGAACACCCATACAAGCCCACTGACCTGGTATGGGGCCTCTGCAGAAGGCTGGATAAATATGGAAAGAACTACTGGAAGCATACCCGGAAGCAGTATAAACGATATAGATATATCGATAGATAGAGACGAACTGGCTCCAGGAGAGAACCATGGTTTCATATATATCTACTCACCTGGATTAGTCGGCGATACTATAGCCGTGGTTGCAGAGGAATAGAAAAATATCCGGTTTACTTGCTGGCCCCTGCTTCCCGCAAAAGTCTCTCGATTCCTTCAAAGCCCTGCCTCTGTGCAATACTGAGCGCTGTATAGCCCTTTTCTTTCACAACAGGTCTGACATCCGCTCCATTTTCGAGAAGGATTTTCACTGTTTCATAGTGTCCCTCCCGTGAGGCAAACATAAGTGCAGTCCATCCGAAACTGTCTGTTGCATCAATCGCCGCACCGTTTTCAAGGAGAAGCTTCAGAATCTCATCACGACCCAGGTTAGCGGAGATCATAAGGGCTGTTGCGCCATTCCTGTCTTTCTTATTCACGTCTATGTCTTTTGAGAGAAGAAGATTGACAATCTCCAGATTTCCCGATAGGACTGAGTTCATCAAAAGATTTCTGCCATTCTTATCTTCCTCTTTAGGATCTGCACCTACAGCCAAAAGAGCTTTGAAAATATCTCTATTGCCAGCCAGGGTTGCTCGATATATCGGGGTAACCCCTTCTCTATCCCTAACATCTATCCTTGCACCGCTATCCAGCAGTCTTCTAACTATATCAACATCCTGCGCCATTGTAGCCCTTGCCATGGGGGTAAACCCTTCTCTATCGCGGAGATTGATGTTTACTTCTTTCTCAAGAAGTGCCTCAACAACGTCAAGATATCCCTTCTGAACTGCATCAATGATGGGTGCATATCCGGTTTGGTCTACCTCTGGATTTGCCCCTCCTTCTATCAGTTCCAGGGCAGTCTTCTGACTGCCGCCCGATATGGCAAGCCTCAGAGCAGAGACACCTTCATTTGTTGCTGTATTTGGGTTCATACCTGATTGAATAAAAAAGCGAACTGCTATGGCATCACCGGAAAACGCTGACTGTAGAAAGGCAGTGCTTGTGTAATCTATACCCAACTCTTCAAGCTTAATCCTTGAGTGTTCCGGATAGGACTGTTGACGAAAATGTATCATTCCGGCTCCAATGACGCCAAGTATCAGAATAGTCAGAACAAGTATTATAAAGGTTCTCATCTTCCTCCATCAGTATACAGGTTTTCTGAAAGTCAGGCAATATGAATGCATTGTGTTGGAAACCCATGTGTTCCCGAGCCCATATGGGAGAATTTTTTTATCTTCATAGCATAGGAAACTCTCCTGGCAGACTACCATGAACCTCGACATGTTGGCGGCAAGATCCCAGGCAAATGGATAGTTCTTTCCACCTTTTTTCACATTCTCAATGATTACAGTCATGAAACCGCCCGGCTTCAGCATTTTTATCAAACTTCGGTATATAGTTGTTAACTCCCTCATAAATTCATCATAATCCTTGATATTCGCCAGATCATTTTTCGAGTCAGACTTTGGATTGCTGTTAATGCCAAGGAGTTTGGACTTGATCTGTTCTTTTGCCCCGGTTACAGTGAACTGATCCCAATAGGGAGGTGATGTTATGATATAGTCAAAAGTTGGGAAGTGTTCTCTGCTTATAAATCTGGCATCCATATGTTTTATCTCAAATCGGACTTCCCTGGCTGTGCCTGCATATAGGCGGGCATTGGAGTTTCTATAAACCTCCTGTGCTCTCCTTTGGGCAATCTTTGTATAATTCAGGGATAGTTCTGTGCCATATGCATTCCTTCCGGCGGCGATGGCGGCGACCTGTGTGGCACCAGTGCCACTCATAGGATCGAAGACATTTTCTCCGATTCTCGTAAAATGTTCGATGAACTCTCCAACCTTTACCTCAGAAAATCTGTCAGGATGAAGCATATCCTGCTTATCTTCTGGCATCTTGGTCAATTGCCAGGAAGGAAATGGATCATCAAAAAGTCCCATTTCAAGTTTGAATTCATTGCCAAACTTAAACTTAGTCTTAGAAACCTCACGATTTGCTGAGGATTGCTCATCATGCCTGAAATATAGACAATAGAAAACAGAATCATCTGTCCTGAAATGTCCTTGAGACATCTTTGATCTGCCGCCAAGGGTCTCAATGCAGGCAATTTTCTCATCCTTGAGACTCAGATAATCGCTGACCATCTTGCCAATATCCCATGCTGCAGGAATAAATGTCCTGTCAACATCGATATTCTGCGCAATAATCAAAAGAAATCTACGTCTGCCTATCTTTCGAGAAATCGACATCATCTGTTGATAAAGTTTCTCTCGATATTTTTCGTATTGACCAATTGTTTCAATTGCAGCAAGATTTTCACGCTCATCAAATATAGCGAAATCAACGCGAGTAACAGGATCAATAAACGAGAAATCGACCGAATCCCTACCCAGTTCTTTGGCGAGAGTCTTGATCTCCCTGCATGTCTCTTGCGAACCTTTATAGAGAACATTTGATATTCTTCCATCAGAATTATTTTTCTTTGTGAAAAACTGTATATTCTCTTTATAAAGCTGACTGGAGCTTTTGTACATGAAGAAAGATCGCTGGAAGGTCATCCAGGATTTGGTTGATAAATCGTTGAACTTGTTAATCATGCTCTTCCTTTGCCCATAGTAATTTATAAAATTATATAGAGAAGAACAGACTTGCAAGTCTTTTCAGATAAAAGTAAAACCCTTCTCTACTGTAAGTATCGAAGGGTTTTTCCAGTGAATTTAGCTATTTGCCTACACTTTGCTGTTCTTCTTCATCAGAAGATTTGCCGATATTCTTCCGGATTCATATATGGTTGGAAGACCGCTTCCCGGATGTGTTCCTCCACCAACAAGATATAGGTTTTCAATATCCTCGAAGTCATTGTGGGGACGGAATACGAGCATCTGTCCTACATTATGGGCGAGATTGAATGTCGCGCTTCTGTAGACATTATAGTCGCTTTCCCAGTCCGGCGGATAGATTACCTTTTCAGTGACTATATGATCGGAAAGACCTTCGAGCTTTCCACGGGTCTCGGCATATTTGATGATCTTGTCACGGAACTTTGGACCCTGGGTTTTCCAGTCGATTTTATGTCTGATATTAGGCACCGGTACAAGAATATATATGGTTGAGCTGCCCTCTGGTGCCAAAGTGGAGTCTGTTATCGATGCATTCTGAATATAGAAGGACGGATCCTCGGAGAGAACCCCCCTCTCTGCAATCTCATCTACATTCTTGCGGTAGTCATTGGAGAAGCAGATGCTGTGATGCGGAATATTGTCATAGACCTTATCAACACCGAGATAGATCATGAATGTGCTACAGGATAGCTTTTTACTGTCAAGCCTCTGAGGTGACCATCTTCTAAGATTTTCTTTCGGCAATATATTTTCCACTGACCAACCAAAATCAGAGTTGAGAACCACATAATCTGCCAGATCTTTTTCTCCATTCTCCAGCAAAACACCTTTTGCGGTGCCATTTTCGGTAAAAACCTTTTCAACGGTTCTGTTCAGATGGATCTTTCCACCTTTCTTCTCAATAATCTCTGCCATTTTCTCGCTGATCTTATGAAGTCCGCCTATGGGATGCCAGATTCCGCCTGCATGCTCAATATAGGAAATAATGCTGAATGTTCCGGGACAGACATAGGGCGACATTCCAAGATATTTTGCCTGAAATGTGAAGCATGTCTTCAGATCATCGTCATCGAAAAATCGACCAAGCACATCGAAAAGACTGGTCAGGGCATCAAGATATGGTGCAGCCTTAAGCAATCTGCCGGATAGCATGTGCCACGGCCTGTCATAGGGAACCTGCAGACATGGAACGAGTTTATCGTATTTTACCTTTTCCTTCTTGAGCATCCGTCTGTAGCCCTCTTCATTACCGGGGAAAAGTTCCTTTATCTGCTGATATGTCTTTTCGTGGTCAATGCTCGAGGGATAGAATTCCTTGCCATTTGTGAAAGCAAGACGATACATAGGATCTATTTGCCTGAGATCAAGGTGGTCGTCAAGTTTCTCTCCGGCAAGCTCGAACATCTCCTCAAGTATATTCTTCATCATCAGAAAGGTCGGCCCAGTGTCAAATGTAAATCCACCATCGAGGGTTATTGAGGCATTCCTCCCTCCTACCCTGTCGGCCTTTTCGTAAATCTCTACATTGTAGCCATTATTCGCCAATATCATCCCGGCTGTCAAGCCCCCAGGACCTGCACCGACTATAATTACCTTTGCCATCTATCTCTCCTTCTCGATAATCATGTCCCGAACCATCTGCCCTGAGCTTATCACCATGGGCATACCGCTGCCTGGATTGACGGAACCACCGACAAAATATAAGTTTTCGTATATCTCGCTCTTTTTGGGTGTTCTTAAGCCTTTATTCTTTCTCCTGTCTGATACAATGCCATAAATTGAGCCTTTATTCGAATAATACATTCGCTCTATATCATCCGGGATGAGCATATCCTCTACAACAATGTGCTTCCTCAAATCTGGCATGACTGTGCGCTCCAGTTTATCAAGAACCCTTTCTCGGAGAGCATCATAGTCTTTCTTTTCATAGGGCGGATTCTGAATATGTGGAATATGTGGCAATATCTTGATAACATCACATCCCGGAGGTGCAACAGTCGGGTCTGTCCTTGTGGGAGCAACAAGGTATATTGTCGGGTCGTCTGGCATCTTTTTCTTATTGTATACAGAGTCGAAATGACCGGACTGATCTTTGGAAAATATGAAGTTATGATGTGCAAGATTCTCATATCGCCTGTCAATTCCAAGATCGAGAACAAGCCCTGAGCAAGACGGCTCGAATGTCTTTTCGTATTTCCGAATGAGATTCCGATTTTCTGGCAGGAGTTTCTTGTATGCAGGTATGGTCTCCATATTCGAAATGACATAGTCCGATGGATAAATAGTTCCATCGCTGGTTTGTACACCGACAGCCTTATCCATCTCGATTAGGATTTCTTTTATCTCAGTCTCAAGATGTATCTCAATTCCAAGCTCATCCATCAATCTGCGCAAGCCTCTGGCAATATTATACATGCCACCTTCAACATACCATTCCCCATAGCCAAGCTGTGAATAGGCCAGAAGATTCATTATTGCCGGAGCATTGTCCGATGAAGAGCCGACATATTTTATGAAAAATTTCATCATATCACGGAGATGCGGTTCTTTTATGAATCGCTCCACACCCTGAGTCATTGTTGAAAAATAGTCGGTTTTTCTTGCCAGCTCAGGCAGAGAATATCCTTCAGCAATATCTCTAAGTGTGTCAGACCTTCTTTCGAAATACGCATCCTCAGAGAATTTCCATAGATTGCGGGAATAGTTAATGTAGTCATAATATCCGATCTCTTCGGGGTATTTATCAAGCTCCTTTTCCATGAGCTTCATGTCACCATGGAGATCGATAACCGTCCCGTCTTCCCAGAAGCATCTCCACTGTGGAGAAAGCTCTGTGATTGTGAAATAATCTGACATATCTCTGCCAGTATATTCAAATAACTTTCTGAAAATATGGGGAAGGATCATGATAGAAGGACCAAGATCGAATTTGTAACCCTCTTTTTCCAATATATTCAGTTTTCCGCCAATATGTGAATTCTTGTCGAAGATCTTTACACTATATCCAGTTGAAGCAAGGGCTATTGCAGCGGATATTCCACCAAGGCCAGCCCCAACTATATTTACTCTTTTCATACCGCCGCCTTTCTTTTAGTCTATAATAAGCAAAAGACCAGAATATGGAAAACAAAATCTTGTCATGTTTTCAATATCAAATCATCATTTTTTTTGATAAAAAATCTACCTTATCTGCTGGCCCCTTGAGAAGACCGGCTGGAGCAATGTACCCTTCAGGCTTCTCCCACTTAACTGACATAATTCCAGTAATATCATCAAAAAGCTGCTCGGATTCCCAAAAAAGATGGAAAAAGAGGGGGAAATTATATTCAAATGGAATAAGTTGGAGTTCATCTGGCTCAAAACTCTTCAAGATAGCGGGGACAAGTGCTGCCTGATGAAGAAAGACATTGTAGAACCCACTTTTTGAAAGTGTATTGATTTTATTATCCTCGATAAGCCCTTCGAAAACCTCGCACCAGAGAGAAAAGACCTTCTTGTTTGTGCTGTGATACATAAATCCACAGTTGAAATAAGGATATAGCGTCAACCCATCGGCAACAGTCTCGATGGGAAAGAGCATATCATCCTTGATTCCAGTCAGCTCGAATATCCTTGCCCAGAATTCATCGAGCCCCCTGCCCCATTCAAGACCGATATTCTTGTGAAAAACAGGTTTATACCCAAAACCTCCAATACTCGAAATCTCAGAGGGATCATCGAGGAAGATCACATTAGGATCGACAAAGAGAAAATCATCCTGATCCTCCTCGGCAGCTCTGGCAAAATATGGTTTTCCGCCAAGGGCATATTCTCCGGCCTTATCTGGAACAGGCACATTTCGTAGAGATATCCCATTTAAATCGAAATCCAGATTCGAATAGACAATCAAGGGACTATCCCCAAGACTGCCCCCAAAACACTTCAGGCTATCAATAAGCAATTGTAGGCCTTCAAGCTGAGATTCATAGTTGACAAAGCTGACGATATTCATATAGCCCCCATATCAAATTTCAACTAAGATAACCCTTGTTTTCTGCTTTTTCCATAGCTATCATGGATATGGAGGTGAAAATGAAAAAAATAGCACTAATACTGATGACAATCGCAATCTTCTCATGTAAAGGAGAAAAGGTGAACGAAAATAATCCGCTATTCAATGAACTGAATCCGCAGGAAAAAAGGGTTATAGAGGGTAAGGGCACAGAGATGCCCGGAACTGGAAAATTTAACAATCATAAGGAAAACGGCACTTATATATGTAGAAAGTGCAATCTCCCACTCTACCTCTCAGAGGACAAATTTGCATCAGGCTGCGGCTGGCCCAGCTTCGACGACGAGATACCAGGCGCAGTAAAGAGAACTCTCGACGCTGACGGTCACAGAATAGAGATAACATGCTCCTATTGTGGCGCGCATCTCGGTCATGTATTCGAAGGCGAACAGATGACACCCAAGAATACAAGACACTGCGTCAACTCAATATCGATGGATTTCATTCAAAAAGGCGACACCCTTAAAAGGGACAGAGCATTCTTCGCAGCAGGCTGTTTCTGGGGTGTCGAACATCTTATGGAAAACACAGAAGGTGTTCTGGATGCAAGAAGCGGATATATGGGAGGTGCAAAGAACAATCCATCCTATGAACAGGTCTGCACAGGCAATACAGGACATGCAGAGGCAGTTGAGGTTATTTTCGATCCCTCAATCGTCACCTATGAAGAACTGGTGAAGCTCTTCTTCGAGATTCATGACTTCACACAGATTGATGGCCAAGGTCCGGACATAGGCGATCAATATCGCTCCGCTGTTTTCTATACATCCGATGCACAGAGGGAAATCGCAGAAAAGATAGTGAATATCCTCGAAGAAATGGATCACAAGGTCGCAACAGAGATAACACAGGCATCTGTCTTCTGGCCCGCTGAAGATTATCACCAGAATTACTATAAAAAGACTGGAAAGCAGCCATACTGCCACATCAGGAGGCCGATATTCGACTGAATCACGATTATCCAGACTTTCATACAATATAATTCATAGAGGGTTACTTTCTTTTTCTTGCCAAATCCTTGTTTTTTGCATATTTTCTGGTAATAAACAAACAACAAGAAAGGAGTTCCCATGAAAAAGGTAATCCTCCTTGCCCTTCTTGTACTGGCAGTACAGGCAAAGGTCATCTACGAAAAGGACGATTTTAATCTCAATCTCGGTGCATCGCTCATCCCGGGATTCACCTATGATCTCGAAGCAGAGGACGACACACCCGCAACACATTTCAATATCGGAACCATGTGGTTCTACATGCTGGGTGACATTTCCGAAGATTTCGGCTATTACATCCTATACACCACCTCAGGAAGCGGAAACACAGGACTTGCCCTTGCCAATATCGAATACAATGGCGTGGAGAATCTCTCTGTTCGCGCAGGCCATTTCAAGGTGCCATTCGGCAGAATGTACAATGCCTCAGGCCTGAGACTTATCTTCAAATCAAGAAATCCGATCAACTCCTACTTCGGTCCCGGCGATGGCACAGGTATCGCAGCAAAGTATTCCTTGCTCGATGGTATGCTCGATGCAGAAGCAGGCGTCTTCAACGGCGAAGGCCTCTTCACAGGCAACAGCGACACAAATCTCGACTTCTCAGGCTATATCTCCTTCGCGCCCTGGGGACAGATCCCCCTCCACGAATCGGCACACATGGGGTACGACGAGATGAAGCTCGCCATTATGCCAGGCTTCGCCCTCGAAAGCCAGGATGTACCTGGAGAAGACGACCCCCGCAAACTCACCAAATATGGAGTTCACACAGCCTTCCGCATGAACACCCTCGCCCTCGATGCACTGCTCTACATGTCATCCCTTGACATCCCCGGCATCGAAGACCCGATCAAGGCAATGGGCTATTCCCTTCAGGGCGGTTATACTGTTGGCAAATTCGAGCCTGTCGTCAGATTCACCATCATCGATCCCAACACAGACGCAGACGACAATGCAGCCACACTCGGACAGAACTCCACCACCACAATAGAAGCCGGTGTCAACTACTACATCAAAGGCTACAGCTCAAGACTCGGCCTCAACTTCTCCACATCCTCAGTCGCCGAAGACAATGACGACACAATGAAATCCACCACCCTGGACATATACTACGAGCTTTTCTTCTAATTTGACCAAAAAAAAGGGGGCAACCAGCCCCCTTTTCCCTTGCCAACCCCAAAAAACAACCTATATTCTGAAACTGTGAATGGCGCAGAGGGATATAGAGCAAACACTGCTCGCTATTCCCTGAAGATGGCACCACCACTTGACTTTTCTTTTATCGGGCGTGGCGTAAAAAGGCAGTTGATATAATTGCTCCTCTTATGCGACAAACCAAAAACGATTGACATCACTTTATCGGGGCGTGGCGCGTGGAGAAGAACAATAGATATAATTGCTTCTTTGATACGAAAAGACCACTTTTCGATTGACATATCTTTATCGGGGCGTGGCGCAGCCTGGCTAGCGCACCTGCCTTGGGAGCAGGGGGTCGGAGGTTCAAATCCTCTCGCCCCGACCATTATTAGCGACTTTGCGACGGTTGCTTGATCAGAGCATCACAGGATGAGCATCACAAGGAGTGATAATGAGCTCGATCAGCAAGCGTAAGAATCGGTATTATTACAGATACAGAGACACCTCTGGAACACAACACACAATTTCCCTTCACACAAATGACCCCCACAAGGCTCAAAATCGAAAACTACAATATGACCGTATGCTCGAACATTCTGGTCAATTGCAACATGTGGGTATGACTGTGGAAGAGCTTTTCCATAGATACATGTCAGAAAGAGCATCCCACAAGAGTGACAAAAGAAGACATTCTCTAACTCAGTATTTTAGAGTTTTTGCAGATATCCACCACAAGACAATACAGGAGATCAGGCGGGAAGACATTCTGAGATATGCTGAGACGAATCATTCCCATAGCTATAGATACAAGATCTTAAGTCTATTGAGGAATATGATTCAGTATGCTCAGGAAGAAGGCTGGGTATTCTACGATTGCACAAAAAGCATTCTCCTGAGAAATGAACAGACCGAATATAGATGGCAGTATGACTTTCTATCACCTGAAGATCTGAAGCGTGTATTTGAACTTGCAGCAGAGAAATTTCCAGTATACTGTCCTATGTTCAAATTGGCCTACTATACAGGTATGAGACTGGGCGAAGTAAGATTGCTCGAATGGTCCGAAATAGATATCATGGGAAGAAGAATATTTTTATCGCCATACAAGGTAAAGACTCGACGCGCCCAGTTTGTTATACTCAATAGAAAAGCTATTGAGATAATAGAAAGCACACCAAGAACAAATGATTTTCTGTTTCCAAATCCAGATACAAATAGACCCTTCAGCGACAGACACCCGGCAAAGATCACGAAAAAGATTTTGAAGGCCTTAAAACTCTACCATTCCGGAATAACCGGACATATATATAGAAAGAGTTTCATCAGCCATCTGATACAGAACGGCGCAAGCCCTAAGGAAGTCCAGGAACTTGCTAGACACAGCGATATAAGGACTACGATGAATATCTATGCACGTCTTTCACCTGAACATTTAGCTGATGCACTGGAGAAATTACCTATCCTAGACTAAATATACACCTGTGTCGAAGGTGTGTCAAATTGACACACAATATGTAACCTTTTTGTGTAAATATGTCACACTTGAAGAAATATATACCTCCTGTATATTGTTTTCTTAGTTGTAATAGCCACAAAATGAGCTCAGTAAATTTTTTTTAGCTTTAAATATCAAGTAGATAGAGACTTTATTTTATCCCCGCTACATCCTTCTCGTCTTTTTGGCATAATAATTGCTGCATAATTTTCAACTTGATTCAAAGGAGCGAAATATGAATGATTGTATAACATTTTTGAAAGAGGTTTTTAATGAGTTCTATTCAGAAGAGGAAAGGGATTTATTATTACAGATATCGTGACCTGTTGAATGTTCAGCATAATTTATCGTTGAAAACAGGTGATGTAGTTATCGCCGAGAGAAGAAAGGAGATCTGGGATCAGCAAGTTATTCAGTACGGAAAGATTGATAGAAGAAATTTAACTCTAAGAGATTTATTTGATCTATACAGTGCAGATTGCCTTAAGGATAAATCCGAGAAGAGACAAAAGGAACTTATAAGTCACTTCTCTCGCTTCTCTTCATTAGAAGGCAAAAAAATTGATTCTATTAGGCAAAGTGACATCGAGAAAGTAATCTCCGACAAGAAAACCTGCACATATAAGAAGAAGCTCCTGTGGCTGTTCCGGAATATGGTCACTTACGCCATGTCCAAGAATTATCTCTTCCAGGATGTAACTCAAAATATTAATATCAGAAATGATCATCAAACCCACCATAGGAAAGATGATTATCTAACAGTTGAACAGACCCAGACTTTTTTCGAAGTTGCCCGGCAATACTATCCTGACTACGAGCCAATGTTCAGATTAACATATCTCTCAGGAATGAGACTCGGAGAAACAAGACTACTCGAATGGTCGGATGTGGATATTTCTAACAAGAGAATCCTCTTTCCTCCATCAAAGGTCAAGTCCCGTACAAATCAGATCGTTGTTCTCAACGATAGAGCAATCGATTTGTTAAATTCTCTTCAGAAAGACTCAAAATATGTTTTTCCGAACAGATATCCTCGGGTTGTGGATGAAAAGGGGGGACTATTTCCCTATAGCGAAAAACATCCGGCGCGAGTTGTCAAAAAGGTTTTTAAGAGGATGGGCATGAATAAAGAGCAAATTGCTGGCCACATTTTTCGAAAGAGCTTCATCAGCCACCTTGTTCAAAATGGAGCGAATCCTAAAGAGGTTCAGGAACTGGCAAGACATGCAAGCATCGATACAACTATGAGATATTACGCACGGTTGAGCCCCGATCACTTGCAAGACGCACTCTCACGACTCCCAGACTTTTCAAATCAAACGTATTCTTAGATACACACAAAGGAGTATTTCAAATCAAAGTGTAAAATTGGTATCTACATAAACAGACAATTTGATATTTAACACCTCTCGAAAGGAGGGATATGAAGTAGTAGGCTAAAACTTTGACGTATCTTAAATCGACACAGTCAATATAAGCCTTAAAAGTTTGAAGCAAGAATAATTTCAATCTCTGCTGCTGAACAAAGATTGATTTGAATCGAACAGTAATCATCTTTAACTTCCTGAGAATTGAAACGAGCTTGAATTTTAACTATCCGGATCGATATCCAAGATATTGAGTCCGTAATTTCCGGTTAAAATATTGATGCTCTCGGCTAAGATAGAACTATGGTTGAGGGTTTATCCCTCTTGCACCTCGGCTGATAATTTCATGTGCTTGGTCAGATACACTGAAATGGACCGCATTGAAAAGTTAATATTCAACAGCGCAATCCTGAGAAGACGTCGCTTCAAAATGGTTTTGGGTGTGAAGTTCACATTAGGGTTGACTAATCGTAAATCTGGAGCGAATCTCAACCTGCAAACATAAATTCCAGACCAAACTTAGAAAAAGGAAGGAAAGTAATGACTACTCTGTCCTTGACAGAAGTCGCATCCTTATTGAAATACAATAAGAAGTATTTCAGGGACCACTATCGAGTAATGGGACTCCCCTACTTCAAGCTGAAGGGGAAAATCCTGTTCAAGGAAGAGGATGTATTGAACTGGTTAGATGCCAGATACATCAACTAAATCTGAGATCTTTGTATCTCAAATGTCTCAAAACAAAAGAAAAGATTATGGGCTTCATCAACAACAATCAAATACCCTTTCAAGGCATGTCATATTCAATAGAACCTGATCTGCTTGAAATGGCTGGGAGCTCTATGTACTATTATAAGAACTTCGTTATCAGGGGGATAAAGAAGGATAGAGACAATCCGAACTCAATTCTCATACTTGCTTCATCGCAAGGTTCATGAAATCTGGGAATTGATCTTTTTCCCCCTTTTACACCCTAAATCACCCTGTCAGACTGCTCGTTTAACTTTCCTGATTCCGAAAATCAAACCTGGGCTGCAAACTTAAAGGTCAAGAATATCTGAGGTAAATTTTCGATTTGAAAAACCCCCTGAGGTCAGTTTTGGGGTATGGAAATACAAAATTTTTGACTTTTTGAGTTTGAAAACACTATGTATTTTTGTGGGGGTTTTCGTTATAAGTATTTGACAAATAGCGACATAATTTTTGAACCCCAAATTGATGTCGAGTAGTTTTCAAAAAAAGTGGTTATTGTGTTTCAATTAGTAAAATGACTAAACGGGGCCTTTTTTTGGGGGGGGGTAGATTATTTTCTTCACCGAGAGAGCATGTGTTTGCATTTGACCTCATAGACTCAGTTTTTCAAGAACCTAAGTAAACTTTTTGTTTGGAACACACTATTGGCAGGAAGTGAGCGCCTAGTCGTATTGAAGTTTTCAGAAGCTGATCACAAAAGGCAATGCTCTTATCTGAGAATAAAGAGACAACTATTGGTCCCAGTGATATTTATGCAGATGTGCTGGTCTTAGATCAGAAAGTTAACATGATAAAAGAGAAATCTATATTTCTTTTTGATAGGCAATGATGCTAAATTGATCAAAGTATGCGAGAGAAAAAAAACTCCACTTCTTATTGAATAGCCCCAATTTTATCCCCCCTATAAGTTTATGCTGTATAATGAATTACACAGAATAGGGTGTCACCTCTTATAAGAAGAAACAGTAAAGAAAGAAGTAACAGAAAAGAATGCCAACTTGTACTCGATAAGAATCGATTATATCGTTTCTTTATCAACCTATATAAACACTATTTATATATATAATGTTTAATTATATATAAAGATAAAATGAATGCCACAAAAAGGAAAAAGAAGATATTACCCCTATAAAGTCTATAATTGCGCGTTTTTTTTGTTTTAGGTGCTTTCAATTTGAAGAGTCTATGTAGCCTAAAATGACCCTACATAAGATATATCTATTCGGCAATATTTTGTGGATATGATTGAGTAAAAGTACTCTTTATAGAAAATTTTACTTGCGTCTTGCAAGATAATGTTTATATTTAAATTGAAGCATTTGTTTTGGTCGAAGGATTAGAGTATACGATTTGACAATTTATGGTCTTCAGCGTCTATCAGGAATCTGTTTTTAATGCTTTCTTTATAGTTAAGTACTTTTTTTGTGGAGTATTCGATTCAATGTCAAAATACTTACATCTTGAGAGCGAGATTAACTCTCAGGAGACTAACCGAGTTTTGACGCAAGAATGCTTCATACTAGATCCTAACCTCGTCGTACCGGCACTACCGTTCTTCGGCGGGGGAGTGAAGAAAACAACGAAAAAAGAAGAAACAGTAAAAAAAGAAGTAACAGAAAAGAATGCGAACTTGTATTCGATAAGAATCGATTAGATGGTAACATCTATTGATTTGCTTCTGAGGAGACATGAAATAAGGTTTCCGCTGTTATTCTGTCGGGAGAGGTGAAAGATCCTCTCCCGTTTTTTTTTGACAACAGATACTTGTTAAAACCAGCTACCTTCTTCCTCCTTTGATATTTTATTTCTTATGTCGTATGACTCCAACTGCTTATGGAGGATACAGATGTCCATATTCTATAGCATTCTTTGACCATTTTATGCTTCACAATCTGAGAGAATAGTCCACTCATCACGCTTTGCTCGTTGACGAAATGCCCTGCTTATCCATGTTAATGATACTTTCAAAAGAAAACAGTTGTGATCATACATAAACTCCGGGTAATGCTTATTCCATATCCATACTCTTCTAGTCTATTTGGATGTCTTTCTTACTCAGCATAATGCCCCCAGATAAGAACAAAGAACTCTTTTACTAAACCCTTACTATACCCCCACCATTCCCCTATACCCCATAAACAGGTGGTGTGGGGTCTCTTATGGGTGAAGTGGTCTGACTTTTCGTGTTTCAGAGAAAAATTGGAAATGAAAAAAGCCCATCCGAGGACAGGCTTTTTGAATGATATGTATCTGCTATCAGTTGCTGAGGACTTGACGCATTCTGTGCTTTTTGAGCTTTCCCTTCGGGTCGAAGACATCCCCACCCAGGTCATCCCATGTAAAGGGCTTGAAATAGACCTTCTTCCCTAGCTTTTTGGATGGGAGACCCCAATCTTTGTAGTTGTGTTTCACAGTGCTGACTGAGCACTTCATGAACTTCGCCAAATCCTCAAAGCCCCATAGCTGGTTCTTGGGGTTTAACCCATTCATTCTCTCATTCAGTTCTTCGACCTTCTTGGTCAGGTCTGAGACCATTTCTAATAGACTCTCCATGATTCTCCCTTCAGTTCTTAGCCATCAGCTTGAGCTGACCGCTTTTTGTGTTCATGGAGACATCCACATTTTTTTTCAGGGATCAGAAAAAGCACTTCGTGCTGAATGGATAGCATGACGTTTTGAAGGTCTTGAACAATACTTAGCACACTTTTTAGATACTGATAGTTATCGAAATACCATCAGAGTTATCTAATAGTTACCTTTTTATCAAGTTTTTTACCTACTTATGTTTAATATTTACAATAACTTACACTGTTTAGTTACTTAAGTTACCTTTTTTCCTCTGAAAGTTTTAAAAAAATAAAAATAAAAATAAAGAAGATCCGGTGGGAAAAAGGTAACTTTGATAACTTTTCCCATTTCTCTCGATATTTTCATAGATATGGAAGTAGAAAAGGGTAACTTGAAAAATAACTTTCACACCATTGTGTAGATGGTGATAAAAGTATATCTACTTCTTATTCTTTTTATCACATTCGAGGCTCATATTTCAATTTTAAGCACCTAATAGACAATAAAGCAAAGAGGCTATGTATAGAGCCTGAAAATCGCCTTACAGGCAATCCTCGCAAGAATAAAGTGCATGTGTTCAAAACCTTTGACTTCCATTTGTAGTGAGAGATAAAAAGGGGGTGTTCATGTTGCTTTTTATAGTGCTTATAATTCTCTGGTTTCAGATCAGGGAGGGGTGGGGAAATTTGAGGGATTGAGCTGGTCGAGATGGGAAAGATTAAGGAAAAAAGGGGCATGGATGGGCTATGCCCCTTTTTGCCCATCCCTTTACAGCAAAACCACTTGCAAATGAATTTGGAATAGTAACAACTTTGTAATGATTACAATTAATGAAATCTTAATTAGATTATCTCATTTCTGTCTTGACATCCTGCCGAAAATATCTATAATCGAATTAAGCAAACAACTCACAACAGGAATGGGGTGACGTGGGAAGCAGAAGGCTGTTTTTGGCTTCAAGGCAGGGGGGGTATTGACTTTCCGGTGTTTTGGGCAGTAAGTGCAGCATAGCCATTGAGAAAAGGGGGTGTGGGGTAAGGTGCTGTTTTGATTGAGGTTAAGTGGAAAGTTTTAACAGAAAGAAGGAGTAAATGAAGAAGTTACTTTTGATTGCGCTTTTGGCAATCTGTGTTTGTCGATGCTCAAAAGTTGTACAACGGGATTTATCTCCCACTCCTGACAGATGGTCTGAGAAGCACATCACGCAAACTCATCTTGATGAAATAACTACACCGAAAGGACTTGAATATTGATCACTTTGTGATAGATTTGTATATGAACAAAACAACATTGGAAGGAGAAAAGAATGAAGAAAACAACAGCTCTCACAGCAGCCCTTGTGGCTATTCTCGCCAGCCTTGCCCTTGGGCAGGCGGATTCCTGTAATATGAGTTTGGTGGATGAGTGGACAGCATACACACCGGGCAGATACGGCAATCTGGGCATGGACATTGCTGGAGATTACATAATTGCGGCGGTAAAGACACAGGTTTTTGTCCTTGAAATTGACTCGACAGGGGCATTGAGTTTTGTTGACTCTCTTAATAAAGACTATGAGTTTGTCGATGTTTATGATGATACAATCTGCTTCTTTATGCGCAGCTTTGGTGACAGCACACATATTCTTACATACACTATAGACGTAACTGGCACACTAGATAGCCTTGGTTTCTTTTCTCTCAATGGTGATTATGAGGTACCCGAAATCGATGACAGCCTATATTGTGCTTATTCAAGTCATGGTACCTACAATAGCTATGTCTCTTATAACATAAAAAATGTGTTATCACCTTCACTGGTTATATCTGTAGATGTTCGATATGAAGCATATTGGTCATATGCCTATATATTTGATTACCCCCTCATATTTAATGGCGGTTTCCATAGATTAGACTATCCGCCCTATCCAAATCAAGGTGTAGTTAATATTTTGAATGCCTCAGATCCAGACTCTATCTATGTAGCCAACCAGACCAATACAACCTCTATTGGATCAAGAGTCAACTGTCTTGCTTTACAAGATTCTTTCTTATATGTAGGGATACTGAATCTTCACCCGATAGAAGTCTATAAGTTCTCTTCAGATGGTACAAGTTTAGAGCTGCTTTCATATTGGGAAGGAGTTACCTTTCCTTATGCATACCCAAGATGTTTACTTATACGAGATAATCTGCTATTTCATGGGAGTTCTGGACTTCGCTACTTCGATATCAGCGATCCCGCTTCTATAGAGCGACTTGGGTACTACAATTTTGATGATCCCTGGGAAACTCCTCAGATAGTTGACCTAGTTGTGCTTGATTCATTCATGATAGGTCTTTCATTTACAACTGATACTGTGAGTATTCGGGTCTTCAAATTCGATATGGAGGCGGATGGAATAAATTGTAGCTATTCGCCAGTTCCTGATGACAGCTCTATAGATGTTTCACCTAATCCCTTCAACAGTATTTGCAGAATAGACTATTCTTTGGATTCTTCTAAATCATCCACCCTTAGAATATTCGATGTTAGAGGTGGGGTTGTATCAGATCTTATCATTTCATCTGACCGTGGCAGTGTTGTCTGGAATGCCAAAGACCATCCAAGTGGGCTTTATATTGCCGTTCTCGAAAATGACAATGAAAAGATCACGAAGAAAATAATCTACTTAGGATGAGGTGAATCATGATAAAAAGAACCTTTCTTCTGTTTTTCATTATAGGTGTTCTCTTCGCAGATACATCATCAGTCAGGATATTTTCAAAGGACACCGAGGGAACATTCTCAAGGGATCTTTTGGGATACTACGGTAATGGCTTTGCCGGGGTATGCGATTCATGTTGGGGGAATGACAATGTCTTCAAGGTTGACACCATGATAGCAAATATAATGGATAAAATGGGTGTTTCTACGAATCGATACTTTACAGCTTCAATATTTGGTGGTAACTTCCGCCCTGATTGCAGTGACTCGATTTTCTTTGTTGATACTCTCGGCTTGGAAGAATATAACAACTTTCCAAATTTGTTCAGGAATGAGATTTCTCCCTTGTCATACAGTTTCCGTAGATCTGACTCACTAAACATAGATATCGCACTTACATGGAATTACGGTGAAGGATCAGAGTTCTATCCCGCTGACATCGGCTGGGACACAATGGCCATCGACACGTCGTTCTATGCTGGTAATACCTATTACTCATATAGATATGAGACAGAAAAGATAGTTCGCCCTTTTATATATCTTCTCCACTATCTTTACGGGGAGTATACACCCGGGGATACGACTATTGCGAATCGTATTGCCGGGATCAGAGCGCATGAAGGTTTCGAGACGACGGAATATGCTGAGAATGCTATCAAGTATATTCTGCTCTTCAATGATGGAATTATTGGGGCATGGAAGGGAGCATCAAACTTTCCGACAACACCAAGTGTGTTTATTCCTAATGAAGATGAGGATTTCATTGATGGCCCTGGTTTTGATTGGATTAACCACCGGCGTGCCAATACATATATGCGTCTTTTCCGGTCCATGAAGGATAGTCTTCTGAGATACTATCCCGATGTTGATGTTGATTTCTCACCACAATATATCTATCTTTGCACTTGGGCTTGGTATGATGATTTGACTTGGAGAACTTCCAACATCCATAATCCCATTTCACGCTATCATGACATTAAGAACCTATCCTTATATA